>Ga0256404_1002499_pt1 | contig 40526 bp, 36 predicted proteins | sample RumenRJG_01DNA_FD_185990 | JGI IMG/M metagenome (GOLD analysis project Ga0256404, IMG submission 185990) | Bovine rumen microbial communities from Lethbridge, Alberta, Canada - RJG_01 | ecosystem: Host-associated > Mammals > Digestive system > Stomach > Rumen | place: Canada: Alberta | collected...
AAGAAAGAAGATTCCTTATTTTTCGGTCATTTTTTTAAAGTTGTTTATAACAATGAACTCATAATAATGCTGTTGTGGATAAAAATGCGGAAACTCAAGAAAAGTTATACTTGACGTAAAAAATGTCGAATGTTAAAATTAATTATCACTTAAATGAATAAATAAAAATAGCTATTAAGAGGTATATTTGAGTGGTAAATATTAATCGGGATACAAGGAGGAATACAAGATGATTAAGAGAAAGAGAATTTTTGCTGGCATGTTGTTAATTGCGTTATTTATACAGTCTACAATATGCATAGCAGCAACGAAAACAAGTGATGTATCAGTATCGGTTTCGGGAACAACAACGGTAAATTTATCAGGTTCCTACAGCAGTTTGAGTGCTCGTGTTGATAAAGCTTCGGTATATGGAATGGCAAAAAATAATACGAATAATTCCAGATACATAACGATTACGACGACCAGATATAAAAATGGTGTTGCAGATGGAGCAAGGAGCAATAATAATGGAAATATAGCAGGTGGAAAGGATATAAGTTCAGGTGGCGTAGTAAGAATATCAGATACGAGATATTCGTATTATGTGACATGTACTGTATATAATAGTACATCTTCAAGTACAGGTGTAGCAGATGCCCTTACATACAGAATAAAACAAAATAGTTAATGTAAATAAGGAGGTTTTTCGACCTCCTTATTTTGTATAACCTAAAATAATTATTTTAAATGGAGGTATATAATGAAGAGACGAGTATGCAAGAAATTATTGATAACCAGTGTGATAATAACAATGATACTGTGTAGTGGATGTGGATTAAGAAAAGAAAAAAAACCAATTGTGGCAAAAAAAGAAGAGAGAATTTTCAATAGGTATGATTTTAAAGATATATGGTCCACGCTTACCATAGATGGTAAAAATATAGGATTTCCGTTTGATGTGAAAGATGTTCCGGATACTTTAAGTATTAATATTGGATTGAATGTGGAGGAATTAAAAGATGAAATAGAAGATATAGGAGCGTTATGGTGCGACCTACGTAAAGAAGATGAATTTACTAATATTACAATTAAGATTGAACCTGAAGATGATACATATGATGTTAGTAAAGGTAGAGTTGTTGGAGTGACTGCATATGATAAAGATATGACACATGTAAATACAGAAATGTGTCAAATCAGTATTTCAGGAATAGAATTGGGAACTTTGATGTCGGAAGTAAAAGAAATATTAAATGAACCGAGTGAGGCACTTGAGGGTGAAGAACAGACAAGTTATTATTATTATGATAATGGGAATAGTAGTATGGTATTTACTTCATATAATGGTAAAACTGTATCAGAAATAGAAGTGTATTACTATGATTAAGGTGGGTGATGGGAAGTGTTTTGTAAGTTATTTATACTAAATATAAGAAGGTTTTTTAAAAATAACAAAATGATGATTATGATACTTCTTTTTTCACAGATTGTGTCGGTAGTGGTTTCGTTCATGGCATATGGAATGATAATGAATACAAAAAGAGAATCAGAAAGTGCAGGATATTCTGAAAGATTTTTGGATGCAAAATCATATCATGATGTGTATTTGCCACTGGAAAAGATAAAGCCATCATTATATAAGCTTTTAAAAAGCTATGGAAATAAAGTTAGAAGTGTTGTTATTGATGGATATGATAAGGAAGAGAATACTACAATATGGATGCATTTTACATATAGAAATGGTAATATTATAGTAGATGACGAGTGGAAGAAAACGATATTAGATTCACAACCTAACAGAATTGGACGTTTATATACGGATGATGAATTTTATAGTGGTAAGAAGGTTTTAGTAACTAATGGAGGGTATGATAATGTCAAAAAGTGTTATATAAACGGAACAGAGTATGAAGTTGTTGGACATTTTTATGAAGAAGGATATATAGGGAATAAGAGTGATAAAGTTGTTGAAGTCCCATTCTTTTCGGCAGATGATGAAATGCAAATAGATGCAATTGGCATACAATTAGCGACATTGCCGACGGTATCTGAATATAATGAATTTGCAACAGAGATGTTAAGTCTTTTTGACAATCAGGTTTATGTTTATATGCCGGAGAAGTTTTCTAATGATGTTAAGTACATGTATAAAACATATTTTATAATTGCAGCTATAATACTTGGAATGTCGGTAATTAACATTGGCATTGTATATGGATATATATTGAGAACAAGAACTAAATATAATGCTATTTTGTCTTTGTGTGGAGCTAAGAAGATTCAGATTGTCCTAATTAATTTGTTGGAGATAATTTCTATGTGTCTTGTTTCATATGGGGTGTCATTACTGCTATTTAATAATGTTATAATTCCATATGGTAAAGATGTTTTTATATATTTTACGGATATTTTTGACAAATATTTATACGAAGATTTTTTGACTATTTATTTGATGGCAGTTATAATTTGTGCATTATACAACATTTTAAAGGTGTTAAATAAACAAACAATTACATTTATAAGAGGTGGTGGGAGAAAATGATAGATTTATGTATGTCAGAATACATTAAGAATATTAGACGAAACATACTTATATGGCTACTGTTGTCAGCAACCAATATTATGGTTCTGCTTACTGTTGGCAATATGAAAACATCATACAAGTATTACAATGTAATTAAAGATTACATTGGTAATAAAGGTCTGTGTCTTTTAGATACTGATGGAATTTTAAAAGATGATTTTGTAAAAGAATTAGATAGTATTAAGGGAATTAAATCCTATAAGATTTTTGAAGAGTCCGGCTTATATTATGATGAAGGCGAAAATAATATCAAAAAGTTATATCTTTTTGATAAGAATGATAAAAAATTGATGCCGGCTCTTAAATCCGGAAAATGGTACGAGAGTAATCCAAATGATAAAAGTATTATTAATGTGCTTGTATCGGAAAATGAGTATGGAATAGATTCAGGAGATATGATAGAGTCGTACTATTATGATGAGAATGGTTCAATAAAAAATGTTAATATTAACGTGGTTGGCGTGTTTAGAGATGGCGAAAGGATAGCCGGTAATATCAAATATTCTCCAACAGATCAAATGTATTATAACAGCTTTTATTCGCCTTTTGATGTTAAACAGAATGAAGATATGATTTTTGTCACTACTGATAAAGAATTTTCGAAGTTTAATAATGCAGTAAAATCTGTTACGTATGGTGGTGTTCTGATAAGATGTGACGATAGCATATCTGATGAAAGAGTTGATGAGATAGCGAAAGAAATAAGGAAATATCGTATCAAGGTGACGAACTATGAACAGTTACCAAGTAGCACTGTTGAAATGAAGATAATCAATAACAATAGTATGGTGCAGATTCGAAAAGTAAAGATGGAATTTATGCCTTTTGCAATTGTTGTGATAATGATTTCTATTATTTGCATAATATCAATATCGGCAGTTTCTACATTAGAAGGACTAAGAAATTATACAATATATTATATTACAGGCATGAAATGGAACGGTATCGTTAAAATAACAGGATTTTCTATTATATGCAGCATAGGAATGTCAGTTGTGTTATCTACAGCAGAATATTTGATAATGAAAGTGAAGTTCCCTCGTATTGTCAACAGGATAAGCATAGGAATTGAGGAAGGAATGATTATTGCAGGTATATGGCTGTGCTTTATATTTTTAGCAATAATTATGCCGTTGTCGATTTTGCATAGAAACAAACCGGCAGAACTAATCAAACAGGAAAGATAATGTGGCAAGTTGTTCAGAAATGAGGTTAATATGATTAGGTTAATAAATATAAATAAGACGTATAATTATAAGAAAGCAAATGCATTTTGTGCATTAAAGGGAATAAGTCTTAGTATTAATGACGGAGAAATGTTAGCTATTGTTGGTAAATCAGGCGCAGGAAAATCTACACTTATGCACATATTAGGTTGTATTGATGATTTTGAAAGCGGTGACTATTTTATAGATGACATAAATATTAAAAACATAAGTAATGGTAAAAAAGCAAAAATACGCAATGAAAAAATAGGAATAGTGATGCAGGATTTTGCATTGATTGAAGAATATACGGTTTTAGAGAATGTTATTGTGCCTTTGTTGTTTGACAAATCGAAAAAAGATAAGAAGAAAACTGCTATAAAAGCAATAGAATCAGTTGGAATAGGAGATTTGACAAATAAACCGGTAAATAAATTATCAGGTGGGCAAAAACAACGTGTTGCAATAGCAAGGGCTATAGTAAATGATCCGGTATTTATATTGGCAGATGAACCAACTGGTGCTTTAGATAGCAATACATCCTTAGAGATTATGCAGGTGTTTAAAGACTTAAATAAGTTAGGTAAGACAATAATAATTATTACCCATGATAAAGACGTGGCTCAAAAATGTGACCGAATAGTAGAGATGAAAGACGGAAGTTTTATAAACTAAACCAGACCAGGGAGCAAGAATAAAAATTAAGGGGAAAATATAAAAAGTATATTGACAAAGTATTATTATGGTGTTATTGTATTAATTACTTAATACAATAATGTATTAACACAAAAATATTATTTAAATAATAAGCAAAGGCATTGCATTTGGCGATATTTTAAAATAACGGGAGATGCACAGATACTATCTGGAAAGGAGAGATAAAAGTGGCATGGGAATTTAAAGATGACAGACCGATTTATACGCAGTTATTAGAGCAGATTCAGAGAATGATTATCTCTGGAAAATATAAGCCCGGTGATAGGCTTCCGACAGTCAGGGACCTGGCATCAGAAGCGGCTGTTAATCCGAATACTGTGCAAAGAGCATTAACTGAATTAGAGAGAATTGGTCTGGTATATTCTCAGAGGACATCTGGAAGAATGATTACAGATGATGAAAGTAAAATTGCAGAGATAAAGGAAAAGATGGCAGAAGACCTGATAAAGGAATTCTGCAGCAATATGAAAGAATTGGGATATTCAAAGAAAGAAATTATTGAATTATTAGAAAAATATTGAAAGTGAAAGGTAAGGAGAAATATGAGCGATATAATACTCGAAGCAAGAGATTTGACTAAATCATATGGTCCTAAGACAGCACTTAATGGGTTAAATCTTACTTTGGAAAAAGGAAAGATAATTGGACTGCTTGGACCAAATGGAAGTGGTAAATCTACATTTATTAAATTATGCAATGGAATTTTACAACCAACAAAAGGAGAGATTCTTATTGGTGGTCATGAAGTAGGTGTTGAGACTAAAAAGATAGTTTCATATCTTCCTGAGAGAACATATTTAGATGATAATATGTCTCCGGTTCAGATGATTAATTTCTTTTCGGACTTCTATGAGGACTTCGATGCTGACAAGGCATTTGATATGCTTAGTAGCCTGAAAGTTAATCCTAAGGATAAGATGAAGACAATGTCTAAGGGAACTAAAGAAAAAGTTCAGTTAATTCTCGTAATGAGCCGTCAGGCTAAACTCTATATGTTAGATGAACCAATTGGTGGTGTTGATCCGGCAGCAAGAGATTATATTCTTAGAACTATTATTTCTAATTATAATCCTGAGGCATCTGTTATAATATCTACACATTTAATTACAGATATTGAACAGGTGCTAGATGAAGTAATATTTATCCAGAATGGTGATTTGAAGTTACATAAGTCGGTTGATGAGATACGTTCTATAGAAGGCAAGTCAGTAGATGCATTATTCAGGGAGGTGTTCAAATGTTAGGTAAATTAATTAAAAATGAATTTAAAGCTACTTATAAAATGTTTTTATTGCTTTTTAGCTCTCTGTTAATTCTTACATTACTGACAAGGTTCTGTATATATATACCATTTGATAATACGGTATTTAAAATAATGACAGGTTTATTGGCAGTAGTATATGTGGTTGCCATAGTACTTATAACATTTTTAAGCGTTATATTAGTTATAAGAAGATTTTATCAGAATATGTTACGTGATCAGGGATATTTATCACATACACTTCCGGTTAAGATGTGGCAGCAACTTGTTGCAAAAATGTTTACATACTGGGTATGGATTATAACAAGTATTCTGGCATTATTTGTATCTTTATTTGTATTTTTCGTAGGAAAGCCAAAGTTTACGGAAAATATGAATACATTCTTCAAAGCATTCAATAATGCCATGTCGTATCCTAAGGTGCCACTTTTACTTGTGTTAGTAACTGTGCTTGTGCTTATGCAGATACTGGTAAATATTTTAAATTTCTTTGCAGCATTATCATTAGGTCAGATATTTGTGAAACATAAGATTTTAGGTGCGATAGTATTTTATTTCTTATTAAACTATATTATGAGCTTTGTAGTATCAGGAGTAATGTTAATCTTCCCTGATTTTACGGATAAGATAAATAATATCGACACACGTATAACAAATGCCGCAAATGTTAGTCAGGCGATAGAAGTAGTTGCAAATCCTATGATTGCATATTTCCTTATAATGATTCTTATGGAGATAGTATTAGGTGTGATATACTTTGCAATCTCAAATTATATGCTTTCTAAGAAGTTAAATCTTGAGTAAAATAATGGCAAATGCAAAGAGAAATAAAATTATCAGAAATATCACAATCATAATCGCAATAACATTCCTGATTTCGATAATATCAAGAAGCCTGACAGCAACAATAATTATTGGAGCAGGTCTTGTTACAATGATATTAGTATACATTAACTGCATAAATGAGAGATTATACTTTGAGTGGAAGCACATATTAAGTATTGCAGTTATATTTGTGGGAATGATTGTGAGTCTGAATGGCTTGATATTGTGTGTAAAGGCGCATAATGCCATAGATATTAATGAACTTAAATCAGACAATATAAAAAGTGGTACATATGTAAAAGGTAATCTTACACATTTGTATACGCGAGAAATGAATGATGGAACCAAAGAAGTAGAGAATAACGGGTTTTCCGGTTCTGTAACAGGCTATTATATTGTGTACATCTGGACTAAAGATGATAAACTAATGCAACTTTATATGGATGAAAGACGGTATGACAGAAATGAAGAAGCTATAAATAATATAATAAATGGCTTAAGCGATGATATACGTGTATTAAAATTTACCGGAGTAATCAAAAATATAAATAGCAATAAAGCATTTGTTAAGCCAAAGAAAGATAAAGATGGAAACTATATAGGAAGTGTTATTCGAAAAGAAGACAGTTCATCATTTATAGAAAGCTATGTTATACAGGAATATAATTATATGAATTATAAGAAAAGATTATTTGGTGGACTAATAACGATTTCATCAGGATTAATTCTGTTTATGGCATTTGGCGGAAAGCGTTCGGTAATAATACCGGAGAGAAAAGCACCTGAAGAAATTGAATATGATGGAAGCATATATGACAGGTGGGTAGAGTGATATTAGGCGAGGCAGATAGATTCTGACCTCGCCTTTTTGACAATATTAATTAAAGGTTAAATTAAGAATATTCGCTAATTTACTTCATAATGTCAAGTTAGTTGAATTAAATTGTCAAAATGTTAGTTGAATTAAATTGTCAAAACCCCTTGAATAATTTAGAAATGTATGGTAAACTGTCTATTCGTGATATATTATTTAAAATATCCTTGTTCCTTGCTAATCAGGGGACCAGAGACCAAAAGGAGGTAAAATACGCATGAACAAATATGAATTAGCAGTAGTTGTTAGCGCAAAACTCGAAGATGATGAAAGAGCTGCAACAATCGAAAGAGTAAAAGAGTACATCACTCGTTTCGGTGGTACAGTTACTAACGTTGATGAATGGGGTAAGAAGAGATTAGCTTACGAAATTCAGAAAATGAGAGAAGCGTTCTACTATTTCATCAAATTTGAGTCTGATTCTAATTGTCCAAACGAAGTTGAGAACTCAGTTCGTATTATGGAAAATGTTATCAGATTCTTATGTGTTAAAGATGAAGCATAATTATAAAAAATACAACAGATATTGTTATATCTAGAAAGAGGCAGGTATGAATAAAGTTATTCTTATGGGACGACTTACAAGAGATCCTGATGTAAGATATTCGGATCAGTCGTCAGCAGTAGCTAGATTTACACTAGCAGTAGATAGAAGATTTAAGAGGGATGGTGATCAGCAGACAGCTGACTTTATCTCATGTGTTGCATTTGGAAAGACTGGTGAATTTATCGAAAGATATTGCCATCAGGGTACAAAACTTGTTGTTGAGGGAAGAATCCAGACAGGAAGCTACACAAATCGTGACGGAAATAAAGTGTATACAACAGATGTTGTTGCAGAGAATGTTGAATTTGCAGAGAGTAAGGCAGCCGCAGCTAATAATGAAGGGGGCTATCAGGCAGCTAGACCGGAACCTTCCAGTGCAGCAGGAGATGGTTTTATGAACATTCCTGATGGTGTGGAAGACGAAGGATTACCATTTAACTAAGTTTAATTAAATTAAATAAAAAGGAGGCTATTTTCGATGCCATATAATAAAGAAAAAGGCGACAGAAGCGATTCTCCAATGAAGAGAAGAGGCGGACGTAGAAGAAAGAAAGTCTGCGTATTCTGTGGCGAAAAGAATAACGTAATTGATTTTAAAGATGTTAATAAATTAAAAAGATACGTATCTGAAAGAGGAAAGATTCTTCCTAGAAGAATTACTGGAAACTGCGCTAAGCACCAGAGAGCTCTTACAGTAGCTATCAAACGTGCAAGACACGTAGCTTTAATGCCTTATACATTAGATTAATTTGCATTAATCTGAATTAAGACATCAGGTAAATTATGTATTTAAAGCCTTTTTGGAATGAGAATTCTAAGAAGGCTTTATTATTTTATGTGAATTATGTATAGTCGGAGGAAAGAAATGAATTTAGACACCGGAAAGGAAATAAATCTCTATATAAAATATCTGTTACCGACAATCTGTGCGATGGTATTTAATGCGATTTATATCATAACTGATACACTTATGATTGGAAAAGGAATTGGTGAGGAAGGACTGGTAGCACTTAATCTGTTATTGCCGATATTTTCTGCGTATTTTGGAATAGGCTATCTGTTTGGTGTAGGCGGTTCGGTACTGCTATCGGTTGCCAAGGGTAAGAAAGATGCCGATGAACAGAAGAAAATATTTTCGACAACAGTTACAATCGCAGTAATCACAGGAGTGCTGGTTAGTCTTATTCCTTTTATTATGCAGAATAAATTGTACAGGATACTCGGGGCAACAGATGATAATATCAAGATAACAAGAGAATATGGAAGCATTATGTTTGCGTTTGGCTGGGTATATATTTTACAGACGGTCATTAACTGTTTTGTCAGAAATGATGAAGCACCAAGGCGTTCAATGGCTGGAACGATTGTGGGTTCGTGTACGAATGTAGTGCTTGATTATATATTTATATACAAGTGTAATATGGGAATGAGTGGAGCTATAATTGCGACAGTAATCGGAAATGCGCTCAATATGCTTATTGCAGCAAGTCATTTGCTGTCACGTAATAATAATCTGCATTATGGAATCAGAAGTGTAACTCCTGAAAGAATGAAAAATGTAATTATTAATGGTGCCTCTCCATGCTTCAATGAAGTTGCGTGGGGAATCGTTGTATTTGTATTTAATTTGCAGATAGTTAAATATTTTGGTAACTATGGACTTGTTATCTACAGTATTATTTCAAATACTTTGATAGTAACCAATTCCTTTATGAATTCAGCAGGAAATGCGATGCAGCCATTAGTCTCGTACAGCATTGGTGCAGGAAATAAAGAGAGAGTAAGGAAATTTACGAAAATCGGATTTGCGGCAATTACAATATTTGTAATTATAATGTATGGGGTAATTTGTGGATTTACTAATGGATTAATTCATCTGTTTGTAAAACCATCGGAAATCGTTGTAAAAGAGGGAATACCGGCTATAAGAATATATTTTCTTTCGCTGTTCTTTGCAATGGTAAATGTATATTTCTCGGTATATTTCCAGGCAACATTAAAGTCGGCATATGCAATGATAATAAGCCTGTTAAGAGGGTTTGGAGTGACGATATTATTTGTAATAATGATTCCATTAATCTTTGGTGCGGCATCAGTGTGGTGGGTAATGTTGGTGTCAGAGGGAGTAACTATGATAGTTACGTTTTTTCTTTTTAGAAGAAAGAGTGCAGTGAAAGCATAAAAAGGGCATAAAAAGTGTGAAAATAGTTTGCATAATCCCTTGAAAATTAGTATAATAAAAATATCTAACGAGATTATTAGGAGGACGAGAAAATGGTAACACTTAGTAAGAGTGGCGCTTACTTATTAAACGGTACAGAAGTAGTTGAAACAACAGGAGATTATGAGAACCTGCTTAAATCAAAATTAGGTAATGAATATATTACTAAAGAAGAAGCAGCTAAGAATACAATAGCTTATGGTATCCTTGCAGACCATAATACATCAGGTAATATGGACAAGCTTCAGATAAAATTTGATAAATTAACTTCCCATGATATAACATTCGTAGGAATTATCCAGACAGCAAGAGCTTCGGGTCTTGAGAAATTCCCTATTCCATATGTGCTTACTAACTGTCATAACAGCTTATGTGCGGTTGGTGGAACAATTAACGAAGATGACCATATGTTTGGTCTTACATGTGCTAAGAAATATGGTGGAGTATATGTACCACCTCATCAGGCAGTAATTCACCAGTTTGCAAGAGAGATGCTTGCAGGCGGCGGAAAGATGATATTAGGTTCAGACAGCCATACACGTTACGGTGCATTAGGAACAATGGCTATGGGCGAGGGCGGCCCTGAACTTGTTAAACAGCTTCTTTCACAGACATATGATATTAATATGCCGGGTGTTATTGCCGTGTATTTATCAGGAGAACCTGTTAAGGGCGTAGGACCACAGGACGTTGCACTTGCAATTATCGGAGCAGTATTTGCAAACGGATATGTTAAGAATAAAGTTCTTGAATTCGTAGGACCTGGCGTGTCTAAGTTAAGTGCAGATTTCAGAATCGGTATCGATGTAATGACAACAGAGACAACATGTTTATCATCTATCTGGTCAACAGATGACAAGATTAAAGATTTCTATGATATCCATGGCAGAAGCGAGGATTATAAAGAACTTAATCCTGGTAACGTTGCTTATTATGATGGCGTTGTTTATGTAGAACTTGATAAGGTTAAACCAATGATAGCAATGCCATTCCATCCAAGTAATACATACACAATCGAAGAACTTAATGCTAACCTTATGGATATCTTAGATGACTGTGAGAAGAAAGCATTAGTAAGCTTAGATGGACAGGTTGATTTCAAACTTAAAGATAAAGTCAGAAATGGTAAATTATATGTAGAACAGGGAATTATCGCAGGTTGTGCCGGCGGTGGCTTTGAAAATATCTGTGCAGCAGCAGACATACTTAAAGGAACAAGTATTGGTTCAGATGAATTTACACTTAGTGTATATCCGGCAAGTACACCTATTTATGTAGAACTTGCAAGAAACGGAAGACTTGCAGACCTTATGGCAACAGGTGCTATTGTTAAGACAGCATTCTGCGGACCATGTTTCGGCGCAGGAGATACACCTGCTAATAATGCATTTAGTATCAGACATTCAACAAGAAACTTCCCTAACAGAGAGGGTTCTAAGTTACAGAATGGACAGATTGCTTCAGTTGCTCTTATGGACGCACGTTCAATTGCAGCTACAGCAGCTAACAAGGGATATTTAACAGCAGCAACAGATGTTGATGTTAACTTCACTAACCCAAGATATTTCTTCAATAAGACAATATATGAGAACAGAGTATTTGATAGCAAGGGTGTTGCTGATCCATCAGTTGAGATTAAATTTGGCCCAAATATCAAGGACTGGCCAAAGATGGTAGCATTAACAGATAATCTTTTATTAAAGGTTGTATCAGAGATTCATGATCCTGTAACAACAACAGATGAATTAATTCCATCAGGAGAGACATCTTCATATCGTTCTAACCCATTAGGACTTGCAGAATTCACACTTTCAAGAAAAGATCCTGCATATGTAGGAAGAGCTAAGGCTGTCAAGGCAGCAGAAGAAGCAAGAGAGAATGGTAAATGTCCTTGTGAAACATTTGAGGAATTAACTCCTGTAATGAATACAATAAAGGCTGCATATAATAATATATCCAGAGAAAACATAGGAATAGGTAGTACGATATATGCCGTTAAACCTGGTGATGGTTCAGCAAGAGAACAGGCTGCATCATGCCAGAAAGTTCTTGGTGGTTGGGCAAATATTGCTAAAGAATATGCAACAAAGAGATATCGTTCTAACCTTATCAACTGGGGAATGTTGCCATTTATTTATGAGAAGGACGAGCTTCCATTTGCAAATGGAGACTATATATTTATTCCTGAGATTGCCAAAGCTGTAACTGATAAAGCAGAAGAGATTAAGGCTTATGTGGTAAAAGAAGATGGAATGAAAGAATTTACTCTGAAATTAGGTGAATTAACAGATGACGAGAGAGAAATTATTCTAAAAGGTTGTTTGATTAATTACAACAGAGTAGGGTAATATACAATGTTAAGTGAGGTGTAGCTTATGAACGTTATAACAGAAACAGACAGATATCTGTTCGGAAACGGATCTCATTACGAGATTTATGAAAAATTGGGAGCGCACATAATGGAGGTCGATGGAGTTAGAGGAACATATTTTGCAGTATGGGCTCCAAATGCTACAGCCGTAAGTGTAGTTGGTGACTTTAATGATTGGAATGGTTATATACATATAATGGACAGACTTGGTACATCAGGAATCTGGGAAAAATTTGTTCCTGATGTATGCGAGGGACATTTATATAAATATGCCATAACAGGTCGTGATGGCGCTACACATTACAAAGCAGATCCATATGCGAATCTGTCAGAGATGCGTCCCGGTAATGCATCAGTCATAACTAATATTAATGGTTATGAATGGGGCGATGATAAATGGGAAAGAAATAAACCAAAGGATACGGATAAGCTTGTTGATGAGCCTATTTCTATCTATGAAGTTCATATTGGTTCGTGGAAGAAAGATTACACAAACAGTATGGACGGATTCTGTAATTACAGACAGATAGCACATGAATTAGGTGAATATGTAAAGGACATGGGATATACTTATGTGGAATTAATGGGTATATCAGAACATCCTCTTGATGCATCATGGGGATATCAGGTTACAGGTTATTATGCACCAACATCAAGATATGGTGAACCAAAAGACTTTATGTATATGGTTGATTATCTACATCAGTTAGGAATCGGTGTAATACTTGACTGGGTACCTGCGCATTTCCCTAAAGATGAACATGGACTTGCAATGTTTGACGGAAGTCCGTTATACGAATATGCAGACCCTAGAAAAGGTGAACAGAGAGACTGGGGTACAAAGGTATTCGACTATGGTAAGAATGAAGTGTTTAACTTCCTTATAGCTAATGCATTATACTGGGTAGAGAAATTCCATATAGATGCATTACGTGTAGATGCAGTTGCTTCAATGCTTTATCTTGATTATGGAAGAAAAGCTGGTGAATGGGTTCCTAATAAATACGGTGGAAACGGTAATCTTGAAGCTATGGAATTCTTCAAACATCTTAACAGTATTATGGCAAGAAGAGATCCTGGAGCATTCCTTATAGCCGAGGAATCTACAGCATGGCCAAATGTAACTAAGAAGCCGGAAGAGGGCGGATTAGGTTTCACATTCAAATGGAATATGGGCTGGATGCATGATTTTCTTGATTATGTACAGCTTGATCCATATTTTAAGAAATTTAACCATAATAAGATGACATTTAATATGACATATACATTCAGCGAGAAATTCATTCTGGTATTATCGCACGATGAAGTCGTACATCTTAAACATTCGATGTTTAATAAGATGCCGGGTGACCTAGAGACTAAGGCAGCTAACTTAAAGACAGCATATACATTTATGCTCGGACAGCCTGGTAAGAAACTATTATTTATGGGACAGGAATTTGGTCAGCGTGAAGAATGGTCAGAGACAAGAAGCCTTGACTGGTATCTCTTAGAAGAGCCATTACACGCAGATATAAAGGAATATGTAAAACAGCTCTTACATTTATATAAAGAGAATCCTGAAATGTATGCTTATGAGTCAACAGAATATAATTGCTACAGATGGATTAACTGCGATGACGGAGATAACAGTGTATTCAGCTTTATCAGAAAAGCTCCTAATACATTTAATGACAGCCTTGCATTTGTATGTAACTTCACTCCTATAGAGAGAGAGAAGTATGTAATAGGCGTTCCTAATCCGGGTGATTACCATGTGGTACTTAGTTCAGAGGATCCATATAGAAATAATTCAGTCACATATACTGCAGAAGCTATGCCTGAGGGTGAGCAGCAGGATGGTTTCGATTACAAGCTTACAGTTGATTTGAAAGGTTTTGAATCTATAATCTTAAGAACACCTAAGGTAATTAAGAAGCCTGTAAGAAGAACTACAAGAAAGAAAACTAAGACTAAATAAATTGTCTTGTGTTGCCGATATTCATTATGAAAATATTGAATAGAAATGAGGTCGGCAATCATGAATATAGACGGAAGTAATTTATCAGAAATATTTGATATTAGTAATTCAAAAACGAAAAATGCTTCGGTACAGGGTAAATCCGCAGAATTTGCCAACAGTACCGGGGCTTTTTTTGATGGAAAATCAGGACAGGTTAAATCAATTACGGGTAAGACATCAGGTATCGCAGGTAAGAATAGTGTGCTGATAAGTGAAATGACTGATGAAAATGTTATAAAGAGTTCAGAGAATACTAAAGATGCCTACGACAGAATTGTTAATAAAGCAGATGTAGGAGAAACAGGTGAATTAGTAGTTACAAGTGAAACCTTAAAACAGATTGCCGAGGTTGTAACACCAGAGAATTTCTCTAAATATGAAGAACTTGGAATTATCGCTGACAAAGACAGCCCGGAAAGTATTCTTACAGTTTCGGAGAGAATTGATATCGAATTAGCAACTCATTGCGATAATTATACACCTGTTGGTGATTTTAATATGTCTGACTTAGAAGAAATGTATGGAGCAAGAGCAGCACAGATAAAGGAAACTCTTGATAAGATACAGAATCTACAGCCTATATCAAGAGAAGCCTCTGAGTATCTGCTGGTTAACGATATGGACTTATCTGTGGATAATGTATACACAGCAGAGCATAGTGTCAATAATAGTGGAATTTCAAGTGAGAAATATGAGAAACTTAGTGATGAAGAATGGAATGAATTACAGGGGCAGATAGAAGATATTCTTAATAAAAATGGTTTCGACATTAACGATGAAAATATGTCTAATGCGAAATGGCTTATCGAAGAGAAGATACCTGTTACCACAGAAAATCTATATAAATTAAGTGAGATTGATGTAATTAATCAGAATATCTCTGATAATCAAATCGGCGAAAATGACTGGATACAAAAGATTGCATTAAATGTATCTTATGGATTAAGTGCAGGTTCGACATCTGCTAATTATTATTCTGATATTAAGTCAGATTCCATAGAAGCTGTCGAGATAATTACTAATGGAACGGATGAACAGATAGAAACACTTGTGACTGACGGCAAGGAGGTTACACTTCTTAATATGAAACGTCAGGAGGAAGATACATCATACAAATATACTAAAGAGCGTACAGATAACATTTCCGATGAAATGCAGAAGAAAATTATTACTGAACGTAAGAATCTTGAAGAATTAAGACTTAAGATGACTGTAGAAGCAAGTGCTTTATTGATTAAAAATGGAATTAATATTGAGATAACAGGACTTTCGGAATTAGTAGAGGAACTTAAGGATATTGAAGCTAAATATGTGGCAAATATCTTCAATGAGACAGGAACAGTTGTGAACGATGAAAATATTTCAATATTTAATGAAACTGCTAATTATATGGAAGCATTTGCAAGAACTCCGTCATATGTGCTTGGAGATGTACTTAATAATGATATAGAATTCAATGTTGAGGATATTACGGTTGAGGGTGCTGTTAAGGAAAATATTCTGAAATCGGCACAGATAGCTTATGATACACTGGGTACTAAACCTGACAGAGAGTTAGGAGATTCTTTAAAGAAAGCATTTACGGGAATTGATAAAATGTTAGAAGATTTGGGACTTGAGAATAGTGCCGATAATCAGAGAGCAATTCGAATTCTTGCATATAATGAGATGGTTGTTGATAAGAAAAATGTAAATGATATTAAGGAATTAGATAGCGAGGTTACGAAGCTTATTGATAACCTGACACCACGTACAACCGCCTATCTGATTGCCAATGGTATCAATCCTCTGAAAACAGATATCCATACTCTTAACGAAGAATTAGATAAAATTAATGAGAATATGGATAATGATGAAGTGGAAAAATATAGTGAATATCTGTGGAAACTTGAGAAGAATAAGGAAATCAGTAAAGAGGATAAAGATGCGTATATTGGAGTATACCGACTTATCCGAATGGTAGAAAAAGGCGACAGAAAAGCTATCGGTGCTGTTATGAAACAGGGCGGTGAAGTGACGATGAGAAGTCTGCTTACAGCCGCAAGAAGCCTTAATAATACCGGAAATGATGTGACAGTTGATGATTCGCTTGGCTTATCAGATGAGGTTAAATTATCAGACAGTAATATCGATAAACAGTTAGATTATTTCGACAGCCAGAGATTCTTAGAAAGAGCAAAGAAAGCAGCATTTGATACGGTTGGTGCAAATAATACAGCGGATAATGTTGAAGTTAACCAGTCAGAAAATAATGACACAGAGTCGCAGGCTTCTGATTATGATATACTCAGGGCAGAAGAATTGCAGAGCCTACAGACGATAAGTGAAGAAGCCCTTTTAAATATTTACGAGGACGGAACTGTTGTTAATAATTCTAATATATTAGGAGTGGCTTTCTATACGATGAATGGTGGAAAGACATATTCTAAGATAAAAGGAATATGTGATGATGAGAAAGTCAGTGAAGATTTAGATAAAATTACTGAAATCTTAGATGATACTTCAAGTGATGCAGATGACATTAATGTGGCTTCGACATATGATGATGTATCAGGAAGCACAGATGGAAATTCAGAAGTCAATATATCGGATATAGACAGATTAAATGCTGCACTTAATGAAATGTCAGGTGATATTAAGGAAGCCCTTATGAATAAATCACATATCGATGTTAAAGACATAAGGTCAGTAAACAGAATGATGAATTATGTGAATCGTTCGGCGGAAAGAAACTCATATTATGTGCCTGCTAATATTAATGGTGAATTATCAACAGTAAAAATTACTATTGAAACCGGGGAAAGTGAAAAAGGAAAAGTCACTATCGGAATGAAAGACTTAGACATCAAAGCGGAATTTACGATTAATGAAACTAATGTAAAGGGACTTATAATGACTGACGGCAATGCAATAGATAATGAGAATTATGAGAGATTTGCAGAGGAGTTTAAGACTCAGATTGAAAGTCTTGGTTTAAATCTTAAGAATCTTAGTAAGACTGATACAGGCTATGCAGGAAATGACAGAACCGACAACGAGAATGATAATAAAGTCACAACGAATACATTATTCAAAGTGGCAAAAGTGTATATTTCCGGTATTAAGAAATATGTGGGGCAGACCGATAAATAAAGTATAATGATTAAAGTGGTACAAGGTATGAAATACTATTTCAGAACAGTGTGAAAGAATTGTGCCGATGCACCAATTCTCTCACACAGCTATTTGTGTCGCAGACGCCACAAATAGCCCTTATCGCAGAGCTGAATCTGATATTCAGCTCGCGATTCCTCTGACGAGGACGTCTGCGGAATGGAGAATACTATGAGAATTGGAACAAATATGTCAGCCATTATTTCAAATGGTTATTTATCAAAATCAGAAAAAAGTTTACAGAAGTCTCTTGAGAGATTATCTTCAGGTTATAAAATTAATTCAGCAAAAGATGATGGTGCAGGTAAAGCCATATCAGAGAAGATGAAAACACAGATAAAGAATCTTAACAGAGCAAGTATGAATGCATCTGACGGAATTTCTGTTACTCAGGCAGCAGAGGGTGCGATGGCAGAGATTCAGTCTATGTTACAGAGAATGAATGAGTTAGCTGTACAGGGTGCAAATGATTCATTTACAGATGAGGACAGAAATAATATTAATAGTGAGATTCAGTCACTTAAGAAAGAAATTGACAGAATATCAAGTGATACTGAATTCAATAATACAAAGTTATTAAATGGTGAAGTTCAGAGAAGAAGTTATGCTACAGTTAAGAATGCAGACGGTGAAAAGAACCTTACAAGCGGAATTAAAGCTACATATTATGACAGCACAGTGCTTGCAGGAGAATATGGACTTACTATTAATGCAGACGGAAGTGCAGATTTCCTTACAGATGATGATGGTAACAGAATCGGTTTCAGTGATACAGCAGTTATTACAGCCGAGAATAATAAAGTAAAAGTTACAGATGTGAATGGCTTCGTATTTGAATGTACAGTTGATCCTGAACAGAACTTCACAGGTGATGTGACAATAGAACTCTGGGACATCGGGGCAATGCCTATTCAGCTTGGAGCAAATGCTAACCAGACAATGGATATTATTATTCCTGAGATTTCAACTAATTCGTTGAATCTTGACCAGCTTGATTTCTCAACATCTGAAAGCTGTGGCAAGGCAATAACAATTATCGAAGAGGCAGTTTCAAGAGTATCTAAAGCACGTTCAGACTTAGGTGCGTATGAGAACAGATTAGAGTATTCAGTAACAAGCCTTGATTCAACACAGGAGAGTATGACATCTGCATTATCAAGAATAGTGGACGTAGATATGGCAGAAGAGATGACAAACTATACACAGCAGAATGTGTTACAGCAGGCAGGTGTGTCAATGGTTGCACAGGCTAACCAGTTACCGGAGAAAGTATTACAGTTATTACAGTAATAGAAATGAATAGAAACTGGAGTATAGTGCGAAAAATAATGCCGATGCGATTATTTTTCACACAGCACTTGGTGTCGCAGACGTCACCAAGTGCGTTTTATCGCAGAGCAAAATCTGAAATTTTGCTCGCGATTCCTCCGACGTAAACGTCTGCGGAAACGAGGGATAATATGACGAAAGAAGAGATTAATCAGTTTTCTATGCGTATAAGTCAGTCAAACAGAACTCAGATTGTCGTTATAACTTATGAAATTATTATAAACTATCTTGACAGTGCGAGGAAATCAATTGATAATAGTAATGTTACCGATTTTGTACGCGATGTCAGGAAAGCCAGACAATTTGTAAATGAATTGTCATCGGTACTCGACTTCAGATATAAGATTTCATTTGAATTAATGAATTTATATATGTTTGCAAATGAATGTCTCCTTAAGTCGGAGCTTAGGAGAGAGGACGTGAACATTGAAGCAGTACGTGATATGATGGTTAAACTTAGAGATTCATTTGAAACTGTAAGTAAGCAGGACAATAGTAAACCGGTTATGCAGGCCAGAGAAAAGGTTTATGAAGGTCTTACATATGGAAAGAATGGTATGGGTACAGTAATGGTTTCAAAATAAAAGAAGTGAGGATTAAGATGAAACCACGTTATATAAATAGAACGAATTTGACTCTTGATATGTATTCAGAGGGAATAATATCAAGTTATAAGACAAGTCACAAAATGTTAAGAGTAATTTCTACCGCTTATGCAATAATTATGTTATTTATTGCATTTGCGGGCTTTTTATACTTTGACTGGATAATATGTATTCCGTTTTTGGCGCTTGGATTAGCGATTATTTTCTGGAATATATGGGGATACAAGTGGGGAACTAAGAAAAGTTTTATGAAGTTTGCGAAATTACACAATTCACATTATCAGGTAGAGATGGAATACCGCTTCTATGAGGACAGATTAGAGCAGGAGACATCTAAAACAGAGTTGACAGTAATGTATAAAGATTTCGATGTCGTATATGTAATGGAAAATGTTATGATAATCATTTTTAATAAAAAAGTCATAGTTATGGACAGGAATAGTTTTGTTGACGTAAATGATACAAATGTGATAGAATTTTTAAAGGACAAGTCGATAAAAGTCGTTGAAAGTAAAGCATAACTTAATCGGGGAACGGAGATTTTAAGTTGAAGAAGTTATTAAGAAAGATAATTTATACAATAGATAACAGTGAGATAATAAGTGCTATAAGACGAGGATTAATTATGGTAATCCCCGTTCTTATGCTGGGTTCTTTTGCACTTATTCTAAAGAGTATGCCTTTTGATGGATACCAGAGATTCATTTCGCATATTTTCTCGGGAGCATTTCTTCAGATGCTCAATTTTATATATGATGCAACATTCGGGCTTATATCTGTATATATGGCATTTTCAATCTCAACCTATTTCATAAGGGCATTGGGAGCGAAGAGCAATTATGCATTTGTCGGAGCCTTAACTACTGTTGTGTCTTTTTTTATTTTATGCGGTGTAAATGTAAATGACGTTAATTATATACACTTTGGCACAGAGGGAATATTTACGGCAATATTCTGTGGCATTATAGTGTCAAAATTATATGTTGCAATTATTAACAATATTAAGATTCCATTCAGATTATATGCAGATGGCATTGATATGGAATTCAATGATGCAATAATTGCGATGATTCCTGCGGTTACCATAGTAATACTTGCAGCCATAGTTAATTATTTAGTCTGTATAGTGTTTGATGTGGAATGTTTTCAGGAATTCTATGTGTCGGTTGTAGGACTCATTTTCAAGGGCAAGGAAGCAACATTCTTAAATGGTTTCATATTCGTTGTGACTTCCTGTGTAATGTGGTTCTTAGGAATATATGGTGATGATGTGTTAGAAGATGTGTCAGGTAAAATATTCTCATCGGGAATAGCTAAGAATATAAAGTTGATTGCCGAAGGAAAACAGCCTACAGAGATACTTTCTAAGACATTTTTCAATCATTTTGTATTAGTTGGTGGTTGCGGAACAGCTATATGTCTCTTAGTGGCAGTAGCCATATTCAGTAAGCGGAAAATCAACAGAAATCTTTCGAAGATTGCGGCAGTACCGATGTTATTTAACGTTGATGAGATAATGGTGTTCGGATATCCGATTATCTATAATCCTTATCTGCTTGCGCCATTTTTAGTAACTCCGGTTGTGGCATATTGTATCTCATATTTCGCAATGAAATTTGGCTTTGTTCCGATGATTATAAGAGATGTTGAATGGACAACCCCTATAATTCTCAGCGGATATAAGGCGACGGGTTCAATGCGTGGCGCGGTTTTACAGATAGTTATAGTGGTGGTAGGCGTGATTATCTATATGCCATTTGTTAAAATATATGATAAGTCGAAGATGCGAAGCGAAGCAGCGAGAATGAAAGAGCTTACTAACATTTTAAAGAAGGCTGAAAATGATAATGAGGAAATCAACATTTTAGAAGTGCCTGGTGTACCGGGAGCGCTTGCAAAATGCCTTGCCGCAGATATAAAGAATGCATTAGAGGACAGAGATATAAGATTATTCTATCAGTTGCAATATGATAATGATTTTAAATGCATAGGGGCAGAGACGTTATTAAGATATAACCACCCTATACATGGCTATATTTATCCGCCATTGATAATAAAGATTGCGGAGGAATCAGGAATCTTAAGTAAATTAGAGAGATATTTATTCGAAGAAGCTGCATATGATTACCAGTTTATTGCAGGATTGACGGATAAATCATATAAGATATCCGTAAATGTTACGATATCGACGATACTTGAACCAAGCTTTATAACATTTCTTGAGAATTTGAAGAAAGAATTTAACATAAAAGACAATGAAATGTGTATAGAAATCACTGAGCAGATGGCGATTAAATCTGATTCGGAATTCGAAAAAGTACTTAATCAGGTTAAGAACTTAGGCTTTATGATTGCTATTGATGATTTCTCAATGGGTTCAACTTCGATAAAATATTTGCAGAAAAACCAGTTTGACATTGTGAAGTTAGATGGCTCTATTGTAAAGGAAATGATGACTAATGAGAGAAGCAGGGACATTATTTCTTCAATCGTATATCTGGCTAAATCACTTAATTTCAAGGTGTTAGCGGAATATGTAGAGACAGAGGAGCAGATGCAGGCATTAAAAGAGATAGGCTGTGACTATTATCAGGGCTATCATTTCAGTAAGGCTGTAACTTCGCAGGAATTTTTTAACATTATACAGAAATAACGGAGCAGAATATGAATAGTATAAAAGTATTACATACAGGAGATGTTCATCTGGGTTATGATTGTGAGAAAGATGATATAGAGAAATCATTTGCAAGAATTATTAGTATTTGTGAAGATGAAAATGTTGATGTAATGCTTATTGCAGGAGATTTGTTCGATAATGCCGGACCTGATGATGAATTAGTGGACTGGGTTATCGACAGATTTATGCAGATTAACAGGACTATGATTATGATTTCGCCCGGAAATCATGACTATTACATCAGGGGCGGTTGTTATGACAGGATAAATACGGCTTGTGAGAACGTATTTATTTTTGATGGGGAAATGGATTATTACGAGATAAATATTGGAAATGCCGTTGCAAGAATCTATGGTGCCGGTTTTAATGACAGTATATGTATGAATTCACTTATGAAACAGAGAAATATAATAGATGATGATGCGATTAATCTTGGTGTATTTCATGGAACTGTAGAGGGACAGCAGTCTAAGAATCCCTATAATCCTATAAGTTTAAAGCAGATTGAGGACAATGAATTCGATTATCTGGCACTCGGACATATTCATAAGCAGACGGAGGTTCTGCATAGAGGGTACAGTACCTATGCCTATTGTGGCTGTCCGCAGGGAATGTCATTTGGTATGAAAGGTACTAAGGGTATCTATTTAGGAATCGTGGGACAGGGCTATGCCAATATGAAATTTGTCGAGGTGTGCGAACGCAGATACGAGGAAATCAGGATAAAGTTAGATGCAAAGTCACAGGCTGGAAATGTCGTAGAAAGCCAGTATTTTGGAAATAAAAAAGAAAGCCGTTTTTCCATAAATGCGAATTTAAGTCAGGACATTGGAAGTGTCAGAGAAAATCAGTCGCTTACAGGGGTAAATGCGGTGAAAATAGCGGCAGCAATCGAACGACTTGCGATGGAAAATCTGGGTGAAAAATACAGAGATAATTTATACAGAATAATCCTTACGGGCAAAGTGTCTGGCAGGATTAATACTAATGCCATAAAGCGTGAATTATCGGAATTATATTATGTGGAAATAGAAGATAATTGTGAGGAAAATATAGAGGAAGTATCAGAGGAAAAGGGGATAATAAACAGGTTTGCGATAAGAAGTATACATATAGGGAATTTTGGCGGACTTAAGAATTTTAATATGGAATTTCAAGCAGACTTTAACATTATCTATGGTAAAAATGAATTTGGTAAAAGTACGATAATGGCATTTATAAAGATGATGTTATATGGTTGTAACTCAAAATCTAAGGATATATCGCAGAATTTACGAAGAAAATATCAGCCATTTGACGGAAGTCAGATGTGCGGAAATATGAGATTCGTTGTAGGTGACTCAGAATATCTGTTAGAGAAAGAATTTGGCAAAACACCTGCATTTGATGTGAGACATATCTATAATGAGGCGGGCAGGGAGATTGAAGTGCCAAAGGAATATGAAGTCGGAGAATATTTTCTGGGGCTTAAAGTCTATGAATTCGAGAAGATTATATTTGCAGGAAGTGACAGAGATTATCTGAAAGGCGAAGTCGGTAATGATATATTTGAGAGAATTACCAATGTGGCAGCAGGCTTTGATGAGGACGATAACTCTATAGATGATTTAGAACGTATAGAAAAAGAGATGGAGAAACTAAAGTCTAAAAGGGGAACTTCCGGGGAAATTATCGAGGTTACTAAAGAAATTGATGACATTTCAGAGGAAATCGAAAGGTTAAAAGAAGAAAGAGATAATCTAAGGAACCAGAGAGCCGAAGAAAATTCAATGCTGGTGCGCGAAAGGGATATCTTAGAGGGCGTAATTGAAGATTTAGAAAATCTTGATGAAGAGAGAAAGAAAGATGACGAGTGGAGAAAGAAGAACAGGGGAAGAGGTCAAAGGGCATTAAATAAGACAGATGCTATAGAGAACAAAGTGAGATTTAAGAAAGCAAGGAACTGGTATTATCTATCAATCATTGCCATAATAATTCTTGGAATAGGCGGAACCTACGGCGTAAATAATTCTATGGATAAAGGCTTTTTTAAAGGTTATCTGTTAGCTATAGGTGTTTTAATGATATTTTTCGTGGTTAAATTAAGTATCAGCAGGCGAAAGATGAGAGATAATATGCCACAAGATAAATGGGAAGATACAGATGAAAATGATATAGAAACAGATATAGAAGAGGATATATATGAATATGACAGATATGAAGATGACGGATATGAACGGGAATATGATAGAATTAATGCAGTCTTAGATAAATTAGGCTATAATGGTTATTCAATACGAGAATTAAAGAGTGAATTAAGGGAAATTAACAGAAGATTAGAGACAGGTACAAGCTCGGCGCAGGATAAGATTTCTGCAAGAATTGAGAAATATGAAGATATACTAAAAGCAGCAGGAAGCAGAAAGGTTAAGCTTAATAATGAATACAAGCGCCTTGCCGATGAAAGAGAAGAGGCGCTTAAACGTACCAGAAAGCTTAAGGACGTGGCATCTATGCCGCTTAATAGCAGAATGGTCGAATTAATGAATGAAATGTGTGGAAAAGAATATGACAGCATTATATTAGGCGAAAAAGGTGGTCTGAAAGTCAGAGAATCAGGCGAAACTAATTATCATGAATGGAAATATCTAAGCAGTGCAACGGCAATGCAGGTATATTTAGCACTCAGATTGTCATTATGTGAAGCTATAGGTAATGGCGAGGTTAAGCTGCCGATACTTTTAGATGATATTTTAGATGTGTGTGATGATGAAAGAATTGACAGAACTGTGGAAGTTCTTAGAGGCTTAGATACGCAGGTCATAATGTTTACCTGTCACAGATGGATAACGAAGAAGTAAATGGAGGAATTTATGTCTGATTTATATAAAAATCTTATTGAATATTCAAATGGTGATTATTACCCTTTTCATATGCCGGGACATAAGAGAAATATTGAGGACGGAGTGAGTCCGTTCTCTTATGATATAACAGAAATAGATGGTTTTGATAACCTGCATAATCCGCAGGGAATTCTTAAGATTGCTATGGAGGAGGCAGCAGATTTCTATGGTACTGATAAGACGTATTATCTTGTAAATGGCAGTACGTGCGGGCTTCTATCGGCTATATGCGGAGTTACGTCAAGAGGTGATAAGATTCTTGTTGCAAGAAATTGTCATAAAGCTGTATACAATGCGATTTATCTTAATGAACTTACACCTGTATACATTAATCCTGAATATATTGAAATGTATGGGATTAATGGTGGGATATCTCCTGAGGTGGTACGATATGAATTATCAGAAAACCCTGATATTAAGGCGGTTATAATTACTTCGCCTACATATGAGGGTGTTGTATCTGATGTGCAGAGAATTGCTGAAATTGTGCATAAAAGAGGTATACCTTTGATAGTTGATGAGGCTCATGGAGCGCACTTCGGGCTTCATACAGGTTTTCCGCAAAGTGCAGTAAAATCAGGAGCAGATATTGTAATCCAAAGTGTTCATAAGACATTGCCATCGCTTACGCAGACAGCTTTACTTCATATCAGAAGCGATATTGTAAATGTCAGCGAGGTCGAGAGATTTCTGCATATATATCAGAGCAGCAGTCCGTCATATGTACTTATGAGCAGCATAGACGAGTGTATCAATAAGCTTAAGTCAGATGGTCTATTCTTATTTGAGCCATATGTAAAAAGATTAGAAGTTATGTTGACTCACGAAAAACAGCTTACACATCTGAAGATTGTAGGACGTGAGATAGTCGGAAAAAATGCAGTATATGATTTAGACCCATCGAAAATAGTGATTTCAGTAAGAGGGACATCGTATACAGGAAGCCGTCTGTATAAGGAAATGCTAGAGAAATATCATCTGCAGTTAGAAATGGCATCGGGAGATTATGCGATAGCAATGACTTCGCCTATGGATACTGAGGACGGATTGTTAAGATTATTTATGGCAATGGTTGAAATTGACAGGGATATGAGAATATATGGTGATGATACGAAAAATGAAGTTGTCAATTATATGATTCCAAAACCTATTGTTATGGAGAATATCTATAAAGCGACACATTCTGATACAGAAGAGCTGCTTATAGAAAATGCAGTTGGAAAGATTTCAAATGAATTCGTATATCTCTATCCACCGGGAAGCCCGATATTAGCACCGGGAGAACTTATAACTAATGATATTGTTAAGCTTATAAATGATTATAAGACAAGCGGTCTTAGTGTGGAGGGACTACGTGATTCATCGGCTGAATATATCAGGGTAATTAAAGAAGAATTCAGACGAATTAATCTGACAAAGGGATATTATCACCTGAATGTTTAACATATAAAATGATAAAGAAGAAGTCAATGAAAGGAAATAAAAATGGGCAGAATATTTTATGTTATGGGCAAAAGTTCAGTCGGAAAAGATACGATTTACAATATGCTCGTTAATGATAAAGAATTAGGTCTTAAGACAATTGTGGGATATACTACCAGACCGATGCGTGAGGGCGAAGTAAATGGTAGGGAATATTTCTTTGTAAATGAAGATGAACTTAAGAAGCTAGAGCAGGCAGGCAAGGTCATCGAGAAAAGAGGATATAATACAGTATACGGAGTATGGAATTATTTCACAGTTGATGATGAGAATATTAATCTTAATGAGAATAATTATGTACTAATAGGTACATTAGAGTCATACAGAAATGTAAGGGATTATTATGGAAATGAAGTCGTAGTTCCAATATACATAGAGGTCGAAGATGGCATCAGACTTATACGTGCAATAAACAGGGAGATGACACAGAACACACCTAAATATGAGGAATTATGCCGTAGATTTCTAGCTGATGCAAAGGACTTTGCAGAAGAGATTCTAGACGAATTAGATATTAAAAAGAGATATAATAATGAGAACCTGGATAAGTGTTATGAGGAGATAAAAGGCGAGATACTGAGACTAAAGCAATAAAGATAAATATGTGTGAATTTTAGTGGAAAGTGATATATAATATGTAAGTATAATTAATTAAAAGTCGTTGAATATATATTGATATCATGATATTCTATAATATAAATAGTAGTAACTGATTTAAGAAAATTATAGGAACATAAGATATATTATTTAATATGAAACTAGAAAAAGAATATAGCATATTTTTTATATTACTAAAGTATGTATGTTGAAAGGAAAATAATATGATTGATAAAGTTTATGTGCCACCAATAAAAATTCAAGGAATAAAAACTAAGATAGTTCCATTAATATCTGAAGTTGCATGGATTGATGAAGATACAACTTGGATAGAGCCGTTTATGGGTTCTGGTGTCGTGGGATTGAATTTAGCACCCAAACGTGCAATATTTGCAGATACGAACCCACATACAATTGCTTTATATAATGCTATAAAAAGTGGTGAGATTACATCTTATTTAGTAAGAGAGTTTTTGGAGAAAGAGGGAAAAGAATTACAAGAAAAAGGAGATAAACATTATTATTATATAAGAGATAGGTTTAATGAAGAGCAGAGTCCACTTGATTTTTTGTTTTTAAATAGAAGTTGTTTTAATGGTATGATACGTTTTAATAAAAATTATAAGTTTAATGTACCATATGGACATAAGCCTGAAAGATTTTCGAAAGCGTATATAACAAAGATTGTTAATCAGGTTAAACGATTAGAAAATGTATTTCCGACTGTTGAATGGGAATTTAAATGTGAATCGTTTGAAAATATAATACAAGTAGCTGATGAAAAGTCTTTTATTTATTGTGATCCGCCATATATAGGAAGACATGTTGATTATTATGATAGTTGGAATGAAGAACAAGAAATAAAATTGCATGATTTACTTATGAATTCGGGTACACATTTTATGTTGTCCACATGGGATAGAAATAAGTATAGAGAGAATGAGTATATAGATAGAATATGGGGTGAATGTAGAAAAGTAAATCAAGAACACTTTTATTATGTAGGAGCAAAGGAATCAAACAGAAATTCAATGCTTGAGGCATTGTTAATGAATTATAATCCCGAAGATATTCCTAAAATAAATCAAGCAGAACAATATTTACAATTATCTTTTTTGGATGAAGTTGTGAATATATAAATACCGGAGGAAAAATGACATTAGATTTAATAAGTATTTTTAACAAAAAATTAGAGAAAAAGGATATAAATTGGGAAGTTAGTGCAATAATATCTCCAAATAAAAAATTATATTCGCTTGGAAGTGATTCGAAACTTATAGGGCGAATATTTGAATTGCTTTCATATAGCATTTTGCAAGAAATTGCTGATGAAAATGGGTTAATTTTATATCCGTCAAAAAAACAAACAATATATCCAGATTTTACATTAATGAAAAGTAAAGATGATAAAGAAAAAATTGCAATTGATATAAAGTCTACTTATAGAAAATTTTTGAAAAATGGTAAGGTATCAGGATATGTATTTACGCTTGGTTCATTCAAATCATATATGCGTAATGGAAAAAAGAATATTTCTTTTCCATATGCTGAGTATAAAAAACATTATGTGATAGGTTTCATATATACTAGAAATGAAGAGGCATCGGAGGGGCAAGTGTATGATATTAGAGATATAGATGAGTTGCCAGTTCCATATAAAGATGTTGAAGTGTTTATTCAAGAAAAATATAGAATAGCAGGCGATAAATTAGGAAGTGGTAATACAGCAAATATTGGTTCTTTCAAGACAAATAGAATGGATTATTTGATTAATGGTGAAGGACCATTTTCGGTATTGGGACTTGATATATATGAAGATTATTGGGCGAGATACAAAAAGTATAGAGACCAGATTACATATACTTCATTGGAGGGATATTTTGATTTAAAGGAAAAAGATGGAAAAAACATTGGAGAATTAAAAAGGATTTATGAATATTGGAAAAAGACTCATAAATAAATATATATCAGATATAGAGATAATTAACACTTCACTTTGGAATGGAGAATGTTTATGGAGATAAAAGTTAATGAAATACTTAAATCTGCTCCGGTTCAGAATACGAATCATGTGCAGGAGACAGATGGTAATTTCAAGTTTATACTTGCAAGCAATATCGAAGAAGCGGGTTTTCAGGAAAAAGTAGTTGCACTTATGAATGAGATATCAGAGCAGGGCAAGAAGTTGTCGAAGCGTACTGATGTCAGGGATATGAGAAAATACCGTCAGCTTATTAAAGATTTCATTAATGAAGTTGTATATCGTTCACATGAATTTTCCAGAGAGAACTTTTTAGATAAAAGAGGCAGACATCGTGTATATGGCATAATCAGGTTAGTTGATGAGAACCTTGATAAACTTGCCGAAGAACTTCTTAAAGATGAGAAAGACAATCTTAAGATTCTTAATCTGGTAGGAGAGATAAGAGGTCTGTTGTTAGATATTATAACGTAAGTCAAAGGTTTGCTTAGGCATATTAATCTTTGTTCCTCAGACGTAAATGCCTGAGAAATCGCAGGCAAAATTTCAGATTTTGTTTTGCGTAAGAGATTATTTGAGAAAGATTGCTCGGACAGGAGGTAGACTATGGCAGGATTAGATGATATTTTAGGAAATGAACACATTGTTGAACATTTCAAGAAAGCGATAGAGAATAATAAGATTTCACACGTATATATAATTAATGGTGAAAAAGGTATGGGAAAACGTACGGTTGCAAAGGCATTTGCAATGACTTTGTTATGTGAAGAAAAAGGTACAGTTCCATGTATGAAATGCCATTCGTGTGTACAGGCGCTTACAGACAATAATCCTGATTTGATAACGATTACACCTGATAAGCCTACGACATTGTCTATCGACCATATCAGACAGACACTTGTAAATGATGTCGAATTGAAACCATACAGTAATTCGCATAAAGTATATATAGTTGAAGATGCTGAATTAATGAATAATGCGGCACAGAATGCGATACTTAAGACTATAGAAGAACCACCTGAATATGCAGTTATTATTCTGTTGACTACTAATATTTCTGCATTGCTACAGACGGTATTATCAAGATGTGTTAAACTCGATATGCAGCCACTTAAGAAAGAAGTTGTTAAGAAATATCTTATGGAGAAAGAAAAAGTAGTGGATTATCAGGCAGATATTGCTGTGTCATTTGCGGGCGGTAATCTTGGTAAAGCCATAGAACTCTCGAAGTCACAGGATTTCGCAGGAATGTTAGATGAAGTAATCCAGTTACTCAGATATATAAAAGATATGCAGGCTTATGAGGTCGTAGCGGCTGTTAAAAGAGCCAGTGATTACAAATTCAGATTTACGGATTATATTGACCTTATGATATTATGGTTCAGAGATGTGTTAGTATATAAGGCATCACAGAATGTAAATGAACTTATTTTCAAGGATGAGATACAGACGATAAAGGAACATGCGGCAAAATCTTCATATAATGGAATTGAGCAGATTCTTGAAGCAATGGATAAAGCTAAATTAAGATTAAAGGCAAATGTTAATTTTGATGTTGCAATAGAGATGATGTTCCTTACGATAAGAGATAATATATGATGGTCAGACAGATAATAGAAATGGAGAAAAACAGATAATGGTAAAAGTTATTGGTGTCAGATTTAGAAAGACAGGAAAGATATATTTTTTCGCACCGGGCGATTTGGCGATTGAAAAAGGACAGCATGTAATAGTAGAGACGGCAAGAGGTGTGGAATATGGTTTAGTTGTTCTCGGAATAAGAGAAGTGACAGATGATGAGATTACACCACCACTTAAAAGTGTTATCAGAATTGCAACAGAAGAAGATGACAGAAAAGAAGAAGAGAACAGAGAGAAAGAGAAGAGTGCATTTAAAATCTGTCAGGAGAAGATTCAGAAACATGGTCTTGAGATGAAGCTTATAGATGCAGAATATACATTTGATAATAATAAAGTATTATTCTATTTTACAGCAGATGGAAGAATTGACTTTAGAGAATTAGTTAAAGATTTAGCGGCAGTATTTAAGACCAGAATAGAATTAAGACAGATTGGTGTAAGAGATGAGACAAAGGTAAGAGGCGGATATAGTATCTGTGGACGACCTCTTTGCTGCAGCACATATCTTACAGATTTTGTACCGGTATCTATAAAGATGGCTAAGGAGCAGAATCTTTCACTTAATCCAACTAAGATATCAGGCGTATGCGGACGACTTATGTGTTGTCTTAAGAATGAAGAGGAGACATACGAAGAACTTAACAGCAGATTACCTGCAATAGGCGATACAGTTACAACTAATGATGGATTAAAGGGAGAAGTACAGACAGTAAGTGTACTCAGACAGTTAGTAAAAGTATTAGTTGAAGTAAATGATGAGAAAGAAATAAGAGAATACAAAGCAGAAGACTTGAAATTCAAACGTAGAAAGAGACACAATTCTGAAAATATTAATGATGAAGAATTAAAAGCACTTGAAGCGTTAGAACGTAAGGAAGGAAAGTCAAAAATCGATGACTAATATGTTATTAGAGGGCGAAAGATTAGATGATTTAGAGCGTAATGGATATAAAATTATCCAGCATAAAGACAAGTTCTGTTTTGGAATGGATGCAGTATTGCTTTCCTCTTTCGCAGTTGTGAATGAGGGTGAAAATGCAATTGATTTAGGAACAGGAACGGGCATTATTCCGATTCTGTTAGAAGCTAAAAGTAATGGCAGACATTTTACGGGACTTGAGATACAAAGCGAGAGTGCAGATATGGCGGGGCGCAGCGTTAAATATAATAATCTCCAGGATAAAATAGATATAGTGGAGGGTGATATTAAGGAAGCTTCTTTGATGTTCAAGAAAGCTTCCTTTGATGTGGTAACCTCTAATCCACCATATATGAATGATAATCATGGAATTAAGAACCCTGATATGCCTAAGGCAATCGCAAGACATGAGATTCTTTGCACACTTGATGATGTGGTAAGAGAAGCAGCATTATTATTAAAGCCCGGCGGAAGATTCTATATGGTACACAGACCACACAGGCTTACAGAACTTATTATGACATTAAAGCAATATAAATTAGAGCCTAAAAGGATAAGGTTCGTATATCCGTTTGAGAATAAAGAGGCGAATATGGTGCTTATCGAAAGTGTTCGTGGCGGAAAAAGTATGGTTAAGGTCGAGAGTCCGTTGATTGTATACAAAGAACCGGGAGTCTATACAGACGAGATACATAGAATATATGGTTTTTAGGCGATGTTTAATGATTGGATAAAAGCAATTAAGAAGATGATTGTAATAATAAATTTAATGTTCGTATATTTTGTGATGTATGATAATTAAGTGAAAATAATATATGACTGATAAAAAGGAGGCTAAATTGTGAGTGGCAAATTATTTTTATGTGCAACACCAATAGGGAATTTAGAGGACATAACTTTCAGGGTATTAAAGACTCTTAAAGAGGTCGATTTAATAGCTGCTGAAGATACAAGGCACAGTATTAAATTATTAAACCATTTTGAGATTCAGACTCCGATGACAAGTTATCATGAATATAATAAAGTTGATAAAGCAAAATATCTCGTTAATCTTATGCAGGAGGGCAAAAACATTGCAGTAATAACAGATGCGGGAACACCGGGGATATCTGATCCGGGAGAAGAACTCGTAAGGCAGTGTTTTGAAGCGGGAATAGAGGTTTCATCATTACCGGGTCCTGCAGCATGCATTACGGCACTTACCATGTCGGGACTTAAGACGAGAAGATTTGCATTTGAGGCATTTCTGCCAAGTGATAAGAAAGAAAGACAACAGGTCTTAGAAGAACTTAAAGACGAGACCAGAACTATGATTATATATGAAGCACCACATCATCTGGTACAGACACTTAAGGAATTAGAAAGTGTATTAGGTGACAGAAAGATTACCCAGTGCAGAGAGCTTACCAAGAAATATGAAGAAGCTCATCAGACAACTATAAGTTCATTAATCAGTGAATATGAAGAAAAAGAGCCAAGAGGCGAATATGTCTTAGTTATTGAGGGCAAGAGCTTTAAGGAAAAGATAGAAGAGAAGCAGAAAGAATGGGAAAGTTTATCAATTAATGAACATATGGAATATTATCTGAATCAGGGAATTGATAAGAAAGAAGCCATGAAAAGGGTGGCTAAGGACAGAGGCGTAAGCAAGCGTGACATTTATAAAGAATGTATAAATGAGTAAATGAAAATTTGCTTATTTATATAATAAATGTTATAATGTTCCACATAGCGTTAACAGGTATGGAACGAGATAAAACTGTAAGTGACATTTTAAAATATATGCATATGTGTATCATTATATATGGCTTTTCAGTGAAATCTTAAAACTATGGTGATTATATGATAGAAGATAATAAGAATAAAATAAAAACAGAAAATAAGACGGATAAGAATACCGTCAGCAATAATATAGATATCCGGAATATAACCGGTAAAAATACAGACGGTAAGAACGTGGAGAAGTCTAAAAATAAGAAGAAAAGAAACAGAAAGAATCTTATGCACAGCAGATTACATGGGCATACAGCTTTCTATTTCAAATTGCCTATGTATTTCGCAATTTTATTATTGCCTGTAGTTATATGGACGTATTCTAATGATGTACAGGCAGGCTTCGTATTGAGCATTGCGGTAACATTTTATCTTATTTTTTCCATTGGTTTCTTTTATTATAGCAGAAACAGATATTTGCAGGAATTAGTTGATTTCGCAATGGATTATACCCAGGTGCAGAAGAAACTGATTAAAGGATTAGAGCTTCCTTATGGATTAGTTGATAAAAATGGTAAATTTCTATGGGGCAATACAGCCTTGAATGAAATCTGTGAGGGCAGCAGTTTTAAGAATATCTCAGAGGTATTTCCGGAGATTAACAAAGAGTCATTGGAATTCAAGGAAGATGAGAAAGAGAAACCATTTTCTTATATGACATATAATTCAAGAACTTACAGAGTGGAGTTCAACAGAATCAATGTTGATGAAGATTTTGGCTCAGAGAACAGAGAAAATGAGGATTATCTCGTAGCCATATATCTCTTTGATGAGACAGAGATTAAACGTCTGACTAAAGAGAATATTGAGCAGAAGATGGTTGCAGGATTAATCTATATCGATAATTATGATGATGCATTAGAAAGTGTAGAGGACGTAAGACGTTCATTACTTATTGCATTGATAGACAGAAAGATTAATAAATATTTCTCAGCATATGATGCAGTTATTAAAAAGCTTGAGAAAGATAAATATTTCATAGTAATTAAGCAGAAATATGTATCTGTGTTACAGAGTAACAAGTTCTCAATCTTAGATGAAGTTAAAGCAGTAAATATCGGTAATGAGATGGCTGTTACCATAAGTATCGGACTCGGTGTAAATGGTGAAGAATATGCACAGAACTGTGAATATTCGAGAGTTGCCATAGATTTGGCACTTGGACGAGGCGGTGACCAGGCTGTTGTTAAAGACGGCGAGAAGATTTATTTCTATGGAGGTAAATCTAAACAGGTTGAGAAGAATACCAGAGTTAAGGCAAGAGTTAAGGCCCACGCATTAAGAGAATTATTAGAGACAAAGGATAAGGTCCTTATTATGGGACATAAGATAGGCGATATAGATTCCTTAGGTTCAGCAATCGGTATCTACAGAGCTACGCAGGCTATTAATAAACCTGCGCATATCATTATAAATGAAGTAACATCATCGATAAGACCAATGCTTGATTTGTTCTTAGAAAGTGATGAATATGATGAAGATATGTTTATCAAGAGTGAAGAGGCCATGGAGATTGTGGATAATGCCACAGCCATTGTAGTCGTTGATGTCAGCAGACCAAGTTATGTGGAATGTCCTGAGATATTATCAAAGAGCAAGGATATTGTCGTATTAGATCACCACAGAAGAAGCAGTGATACCATTGAGAATGCATCACTTTCATATATTGAACCTTATGCTTCATCGGCATCTGAGATGGTTGCAGAGATATTGCAGTATTTCTATGACGGAATTAAAATCAGACCTGTTGAGGCTGATGCGATGTATGGTGGAATTATGATAGATACTAATAATTTCGCTAATAAGACAGGTGTCAGAACATTTGAGGCAGCAGCATTCCTAAGAAAATGCGGTGCAGATGTGACAAGAGTAAGAAAATTATTCAGAGATTCTTTCGATGATTATAAGGCTAAGGCTAAAGCAATCGGTTCGGCAGAGACATTTAATGATATATATGCTATGGCGGTGTGTCCATCAGAGGGTATAGAAAGTCCAACGGTCTTAGGTGCACAGATTGCAAATGAATTATTGAATATAAGAGGCATCAGAGCAACATTTGTCCTGACTGAACATAATAACAAGATATATGTAAGCGCCCGTTCGATGGGTGACTTAAATGTACAGCTTATAATGGAAAGATTAGGTGGTGGCGGACATTTAGACACCGCAGGAACACAGCTTGAAAATGTATCGATAAGTGAAGCTAAGAATATACTTAAAGAAGTAGTTACGAAGATGCAGGACGAGAAAGAAATTTAAAACTGATTTATACTATTATCAAAATATAAACTATACTGACAGGAGGCAAAACATAATGGAAGTTATTTTATTAGAAAACGTACCTAAATTAGGCAAAAAAGGTGAAATTATAAAAGTAAATGAGGGTTATGCAAGAAATTGCCTGTTTAGAAAGAATTTAGCAATTGAGGCAACAAGTGTAAACCTTAATAATCTTAAATTACAGAATGCAAATAATGCAAAGATTGCAAAAGAGAAATTAGAAGAAGCTAAGAAATTAGCTGAAGAATTAAAAGAGGCATCTGTAACTGTATCTATAAAGACAGGTGCAGGCGGCAAGACATTTGGTTCTATCTCAGGTAAAGAGATAGCACAGGCTATTAAAGACCAGTTAAATATGGATATTGACAAGAAGAAGCTTCATATAGAAGAACCTATTAAATCATTAGGAACACATATCGTTAAGATAAAACTCCACCCTGAAGTAACAGGCGAATTAGCTGTTAAGGTTAAAGAGATTTAAGAAAGAGGTAAATTGTGGACGAGGCACTTATAAGAAGAACGTTACCGCATAGTGTTGAGGCAGAACAGTCAGTAATCGGTTCGATGATAATGGATTCTGATGCTGTTATGGCAGCGAGTGAGATTCTTACGGCAGAAGATTTCTATGGGAATCAGTATGGAATATTATTTCAGGCAATGGTCGAATTATTTACTGCGGGTAAACCTATCGACATAATTACATTGCAGGATAAATTAAGCCAGATGGACGTACCGGCTGAACTTAGCAGTATTGAATTCATAAGAGACTTATTAGCATCTGTACCGACCTCTGCAAATGTCAAATATTATGCAAAGATTGTCAAAGAGAAATCGACTTTAAGAAAGCTTATCAAGATAAATGAAGATATTGCCAATACCTGTTATGTTGGTAAAGAGAACTTAGATAATATCTTAGATGAAACAGAGAAAAAAGTATTTGGCATATTACAGGCTAAAGATGGTGGGGATTATGTACCAATCAGACAGGTTGTAATTAATGCAATGGAGAAAATCGAGGTTGTATCTAAGAATAAAGGTCGTGTTACCGGAATACCAACAGGTTTTACAGACCTTGATTATATGACATCTGGTTTTCATGAGTCGGATTTAATATTGATAGCTGCCAGACCTGCTATGGGTAAAACGGCATTTGAATTAAATATAGCGGATTATATGGCATTTAAGAAGAATAAGACAGTAGCCATATTCAGTCTTGAAATGTCAAAGGAACAGTTGGTAAACCGTCTGTTCGCACTTGAATCAAAGGTTGATGCGCAGAAGTTAAGAACCGGAGATTTAGATGATTCCGATTGGGAGAGACTTATAGAGAGTGCTAACATAATTGGTAATTCTAATCTGATTATCGATGATACGCCAAGTATTTCGATTGGAGAACTCCGATCTAAATGTAGAAAATATAAGTTAGAACATGATTTGGGAATAATTATAATCGACTACCTGCAGCTTATGACAGCGGGTGGCAAACAGGAAAGCAGACAGCAGGAGATTTCGGAAATATCGCGTTCTCTTAAGTCTCTTGCAAGAGAGTTAGATGTGCCTGTCGTGGCTTTGTCACAGTTAAGTCGTGCGGTTGAGGGCAGACCTGACCATAGACCGATGTTATCAGACTTGCGTGAATCGGGAGCAATTGAGCAGGATGCCGATATGGTTATGTTCTTATACAGAGATGATTACTATAATAAAGAAAGTGAGAAAAAAGGTATCGCCGAAGTAATCATAGCTAAGCAGAGAAATGGCCCTATAGGAACAGTTGAACTGTTATGGTTGCCTAATTATACAAAATTCGTCAATTACGATGCGAAAAAATCATAAAAACAATGAATACCACATTGAAGAAGTTGTCTTTAATGTGGTATATTTTTTTCTGAATAAAAGATTTTATAACTCGAAAATATACAAATAGTGTATAAGGCTACACAGAAATGAGGGGATTATGGAAGAAAGAAGATATATTATTTCAGATGCATCAAAGTTAATCGAGGTAGAATCCCACGTTTTAAGATACTGGGAGGAGGAATTAGGAATTGATATTCCGCGTAATGAAATGGGACACAGGTATTATACCGATTATTACATAGAGTTGTTCAAGAGGGTTAAGGAGTTAAAAGACGGAGGGTTCCAGCTTAAAGCAATTAAAATGCTGATTCCGGAATTAACGAATATGAATATAAGGGGAAATGAGGGCATTGAAGGGCTGCGTGAAGAATTGTTTAACAGGCTGACGGATTATGGTGAAGTGGCGGCTGATGATAGTGGAGAGAATGCATTTGCAGAGAATGACGGAAAATTAAATAATACTAATAATGCATTTATGGAGAATAGCGGAAATGTCAATAATACTAATAATGCATTTACGGAGAATGGCGGAAATGCCAATAATACTAATAATGCAACGGTGAATGATAATGACAAGACGGATAACAGTACATTATCAAATGTTAAAGATAAAGAAGAGGTTTATAACAATGGGGAACACAAAAGTGAACTTATGACTACCGATAATGAATCGCAGGGAAATATTTCAGAACGGACTAATAATGGAAAGTTAGAGCAGTTCCAGTCCATAATCTCTGAGGTGGTGTCAAATGCGCTTAAGGAGAATACTGGTATGTTAGGAAAAGAGGTAAGCGAAATTGTATCAGACAATGTAATTAAAGAGATGGATTACCTTATGCATATACGTGAGAAGCAGGAGGAAGAAAGGTTCAAGAAGTTAGATGAAACGATTAGGAGTTGCCAGCTTCATAGAAAGGAAAGTGCGAAGATAAAGAGAGGGATATTCTCGAGGATAAAGAAGATTATGTGAATTATATGATTGGAGATAAATGTCACCTTGTATAAAGGTGGCATTTTGTATATTAATATAATAATTGGTGTGATACTTTAAACTACACTTACGGATAGTACAAAAATATAATAAAATGTCATAAAATATAAGAAAACAGGAGGTAAGTGCGTATGCTTAATAACAGGGCAAATGAGCGTTTTAATCCGGAAGAATTGGACGAACTGTTATTACAGAATAATTTAGAAGAATTAAAAACACAACTTTTTAAAATATTCTAGGGACCTTGTGCCTTAAGTGGTTTTAAAAATTGTGATAAGTACATATTTGCATTTCCTGAAGAAGAGATAAAAGCTACACCATATCTGTCTACCGCTGCAGCAATTATATGCTCAATATATGGAGATTTAAACAAGGCTCGTGAATATACACAGTGTGTTGATCAAATTGAATTTATGAGATTACATTTAGATATAATTATTCCGGCACGAAATAATAATAAATTCTGGCATGCAGTCAGAAAACTTTCGTCAAATGCCGACTATATGAAACCTAATTTACCTATTGCGGCAGGAAGAGTAAGCCTTATTAATGGTTTTCGTGATCTATCAGAGTATAGAGATTTTATTAAGGGACATAAGGGAGAGGTAAAGAAATGTTTAAGTGCATTGTATGGTGATAGTGCAATAGGAATGTATGAGGTTGCATATGCGGAAATTTGTTATATGGAAGATGACTGCTTTGGCGCAATAGCATCATTAGTTGGAAATATTCCGATTATTGAACAGAACGGAGAGGTCGCAGTGCTGTTTGCAGCTTTATATCTGTAAATGCGAATTATGATTGCTACGGGTCAGATTGCAGTTCTATATCCAATGTTAGACCAGATTTATAATAAGATTACATCGACAGACAGCAGGTGGTTAACAGAGAATCATAATTCATTACGTGCGTGGGGTGCGATGTATGATAATGATATAACAGAGGTTAAGAAGTGGCTTGAGAATGAATCACCAAACGAATATGGCAGATTGTGCATGACAGATGTATTTCGTTATATGATAAAAATGCGTGCATATTTAATTGAGGGCAAATATTATTCGGTAGTTGCAATTGGTGAATTATTAAGAAAAATATTGCAGTACGGACATCGTGTTATAGATTTGTGTGAATTAAATCTATTGTGTGCGATAGCATATTATTCTGGTGGAAAATGTGATGAAGCATATGAATTAATGGACGAGGTTATAAAAGTAGCTAAGAAAAGAAAATTAGACAGATTAATTGCAGATGAAGGTGAGAAGGCATATCTGTTATTAAGAGATTACAAACGAAATCTTAATATTAAAGAAGTTGGTCTAAACAGTTATATCAATCATCTGATAGCATTGTCTAAGAAAATGGCATTATTATATCCTGATTATCTCAAGGAATGTAGAAAAGATTTCCCAAGTCTTACGGAAACTGAACGTGAAGTGTTACAGTTAATGGCAAATGAGAGAACTAATTCGGAAATTGCATATTTTATGGGAATCAGTATAAATACAGTGAAGTTTCATTCCAAAAATATATATGAAAAGTTAAGTGTTAATAACCGCAGACGGGCGGTAAAGGTTGCAAAAGAAAATAATATTTTGTGACTTACGCAGGGAATGAGATATTTGCATAGATTTACAATTGGCTGAATGGGTAGTGTCAAGTGACTTATGAAAAAACAGAGCCAAAGAAAAAGGCTCAATTGAACCTTGAAAATTGCAGATATTTAATCTTTTGATGAGTGACGCCACCCTTGACAGCACAACAAAAACTGCT
>Ga0256404_1002500_pt1 | contig 40526 bp, 37 predicted proteins | sample RumenRJG_01DNA_FD_185990 | JGI IMG/M metagenome (GOLD analysis project Ga0256404, IMG submission 185990) | Bovine rumen microbial communities from Lethbridge, Alberta, Canada - RJG_01 | ecosystem: Host-associated > Mammals > Digestive system > Stomach > Rumen | place: Canada: Alberta | collected...
TGGTCAGGCATCTGACTATCGTCCGCTGACTCAGGAGGCCCTGAACAGCATCATCCTGCGTGCCAAGCGCGAGGATATCTGCGAGGGCAGCAATCCCAAGACGGATATTGTGGAATTTATCCATTCTGAAGAGGTATGCGCGTATAATCCTATCCGCGAATACCTGGACAACCTGCCACAGTGGGATGGACAGAACCACGTGGCCCAACTCTTCTCGCGCCTGCCAGGACTCAGTTCTGAGCAGTTGTCGTTCCTCTCTATCTGGCTCCGCTCTACGGTGGCCCACTGGCTCCAGATGGATACCCTGCACGGCAACGAGATAGTGCCTACGCTCATCGGTGCCCAGGGATGCGGCAAGACCACGTTCTTCAAGCGCCTGCTTCCAGCCCACCTGCGCCAGTATTTCCTGGATCACCTGAACCTGTCGAACAAGTTCGATAAGGAGATGGCCCTGACAAACAATCTGCTGGTCTGCCTGGATGAGTTGGAGGCTATCCGTCCCAGTCAGCAGGCATCCCTGAAGCAGACGCTCTCTAAGAGTAAGGTGAACGGACGTCCTATCTACGGCTGTGCCCAGGAAGACCGTGCCCGCTTCGCCTCGTTTGTCTCTACGACGAACAATCCCCATCCGCTGTCGGATGCCACAGGTAGCCGTCGCTATATCTGTCTGCAGATTCCGCAGGGTCAGTATATCGACAACTCAGGCGAGATAGACTATGACCAGCTCTATGCGCAAGTGGTCTATGAACTACGTGAGCAGAAGGCACCCTATTGGTTTAATAATGATGAGGTGGCGCGTATACAGGAACTCAACCAGGAGTTTATGGAGCAGAAGGATATCGTGGAAATCATTAAGGTATGCTTCCGTAAACCAGCAGAGGATGAGCACGTCACGCCGATGAATGCCTCGGAATTGATAAGCTATATCCAAAGCATCTATCCTTCGTTCCCTGACAATATCAGCACGCGTGTCCGTATGGGAAAGGCTATGAAACTACTTGGATATGATAGCACCAATCGTGCTCATGCCTGTTATTTCAAGGCTGTACCTGTTAAACAGTCGACAAAAGTCTATAAGGCGGCATGAGGGTCTGGTGAGGGTGAGTGTAGGATGAGTGTAGGATGAAAAGCATCCTCAATCTCCTACAACCCCTTTATACAAAGGCATTCCGAGAGATTAGAGTGAGGGTTAACCAAAAAACGATAAAATTATGACTGAAATAGATATCTTCAAAGAAAAAGCCAGAAATGGCTATACCTTTTGTTTCGCAGACAATTGTCCATTAAAGGATCGCTGTCTGCATTATCTGGTGGGGCAGCAGATGTCAGATACCATAAGTACTTATTCCTGTGTCAATCCCCGTTTTCAGGATGTAGGCACAGCCAACTGTTCCCTTTTCCGCAAGGCTGAGAAGGTGAAGTATGCCAAGGGCATGATGCACATCTTTAATGACGACATGCCCAAACGGGTGGAGCCATACGTGCGTCAGAGCCTCATCAGCAAGCATTGCCACACCTATTATTATGAGTATCGCAATGGCACGCGCCTCATCCCTCCTGCCGTTCAGGAGGAGATACGCCAGTACTTCCGCGAAGCCGGTTGGAACGGTGACATCATTTTCGACGGTTTCATCGAGGATTACGAGTGGTAAAATATGAGTTCTGGACTGAAAAAGTGGCACATGTGCCACTTTTTTAGTCTAAGAACAATGCCGTCATATTAAAAATATCTACTACAGAAAAACACGAAGATTTTGAGAATTTTGCGGAATTCGGCCAAATAAATTTTGAGAATTTTGTGGTTTTACCGCTAAAAAATTTTGAGGAAAGAAAAACGTGACCCATCATGTGACCCTCAAAGGGGCACATGTCTCGGCCCCCATATACACTAGGGTTTTGATAAAAATGTGAGAGTGTGAGGCTTTTTTGAATGTCCATAAAAGTGTCTTACCGTTGTTATTAGCAAATCCCCGACATCTGCAAGCAAATGCCGGGGTAAAACAAGAAGAGTTAGGATTATCATTAATATGTCTTTTTTACGAAAACTATCATTTCATTACGACCTTAATACTTTTCTTGCCTACCTTGACGATAGCAATTGAGCCTGGATTGAAGCTGGTGGCGATTGTAGCAATATTGCCGTGAGAGATAGCTGTACCAGCCAATTTTCCATCAGTAGTATATACGCTGACATCCGTCCGGTCTTCAATGCCTTCAACCCTAATAAATCCGCTGTCGGTTTTAATGAGAACGGGACACGCAGCTATCTGAGCAACACCATTCGTTATGCCTTCCGTCTTGGGTGATGCATCTATCCAGCAGAGAGTTGCCGTAGCTATGTCTGAATTTTCATAACCAACTTTAGTTGCATAAACGCTGATATTATAGGTTACAGAAAGATTAATTTCAGCTCCATACCCCTTTTGAATATCCGCATTAGATATCTCATAAAGAAAGTCTACGTCCTCTGTTTCACTACTAAATGACAGTATACCATTTTTATAATAAACGGATGGGGTAGCACATTTCCTCAAGCCTGGTGTGTCAATGGTTACAATTTTTCCAAAGTCTTTCCAAGGGCTAGAAAGTTGATAATCATACACACTATTTGCAGGTACATGCAAGATAGCATTCTCTACGTTAGAACCGTCAAAGGAATTATTGTAAATCGATGGTGCTGCTTCTGAATAGCAATATACGTCAGCCAAACTTGGACACCACGCAAAAGACCTAGAAGAAATACTAGTATATCCAGGACCAAACGAAATAGTTGTTAAACTAGGACAATTTGCAAAAGCCCGGTTTTCAACAAATAACGTTTCATTCATGTTACTATTGAGAATCTCAAGATTTATCAAGCCTTTACAACGCTCAAATGCAGAGCTACCAATAGTTCTGACTCTATTTGGAATTACAACAGATTGTATGTTAGAACAACCTTCAAAAGCAGATTCGCCTATAGTTAGTAAACTATTAGGGAATTGAATGGAGTCAAGACCAGAGCAATATATGAAGGTCTGATCTCCAATAGAAGTTATTTTGTCGTGAAATACGACTGAAGTAAGACCTTCACAACCATGAAATACACGATCTTTGATTTCTGTAATACTATCAGGAATAACCAGATTCTTCATCTCCTCACCATTTAAATATAAATGATGAGCTAATCCAAGTGGGTTCGAATTTCCCATTTGTCCGAAATCAATATTGCACCAAGCAACTAAGTCGGAAATATACACTGCATTAATTGATGTGCAATCGAAAAAAGCACAATCGCCTATAGATTTTATGCTCGGAGGAATGGATATTGAAGTCAACTCATAATTCATAAAAAAGGCATTTTGCTTGATTGATGTAACAACATACTTTTTACCGTTATATGTAATAGAATCTGGTATCACACACACATCGTTGACACTGCCAGTTACTCCTGCCGAGTTACTTTCTTCCGATAAATCATAATAGATTCCATCAATCTCCACTGCATCGGCCCATGCCACCATCGGCATCATCATCATTAGGATAATTAGTAATTGTTTTTTCATGTCAAAATAGTTTTAAGTTAATATCATTATTTCAAGACACACAAAAAGAAAAACGTGGACAATTTACTTCGTCTACGTTGTTCAGGTATCGGCAAACACCTAGTTTCTTAAACGAGTAAAAGCCCACGCTATCAAGCGTGAACAATCTACTTCAGATCTTGAAACTGTTTGTGAAATTTTGCCGATTTCGAACAACAAGAATCTAAAAGTGGATGTTCTATCCTATATGTCCTATTTTAATTATATCTTTCTTCAGCCCATAGGCATTTATATTTAAAGGGTTCTACATTATCTGTTTTTTACACTTCAACATAATCCAATGGATTCCGTTTGATGACGAGCGGATAACGCTCAGGATGACGCAGACTATCAATCTCAAGGTCTACATCAAGATCAGGCCATTCTATAGCTTCTGTGCCTGACATCTGTACATTCAGCACGCTACGGATAGGTGCATCTTTCATCCAGGGTATACGATTATATGAGAGGAAGTAATCGTTACCAAGCACGGAAAGCATAATGCCTTGCGCATTAATCATCAATACGCTTGCCGGTGTGCTGCTATCTTCGCTTTCGCGCCGAAATACTGGACTCATTTCAAATTTTGTATTATTTGCCGCAAAGATAAGGAATATAAATGAAACTTCCAAGATTTTAGGACTTTTATTCCTGCAAAGAATCCATTTTAAAGAAAAAGATGTAATTTTGCAGTCGAAAGTGTTTTTTAATAATATCGATATGAGTATTGAGGATAAAAGCAGATATGTGAATGATGCAGTGGAACTGCTGAAGGAACTGATAGCTACGCCACGCGTGAGCAGGGATGAAACCGTAGCTGCCGACAAGATGGAGGTGAAGATGCGCGAGTGGGGACTGAACCCACGACGCGAGGCTAATAACCTGTGGGTGGTTTCGGATAACTTTGATGATACGAAGCAGACCATTCTGCTCAATGCGCATATCGATACGGTGAAGCCGGTGGCTACATGGACGAAGAACCCGCATGAGCCTCTGCTGGAGGGTGATAAGCTCTTTGGCTTGGGTTCGAATGACTGTGGCGGCGGACTGGTGACGCTCCTGCAGGTGTTTCGTGTCCTGAATAGTCAGCCTCGCGCGTATAACCTTATTTATCTGGCATCGGCCGAGGAAGAGGTGTCGGGCAAGAATGGGGTAGAGCATGTGCTGCCTATGTTACCCAAGATTGATGTGGCCATCGTAGGCGAACCTACGGGTATGCAGCCTGCCATCGCTGAGAAGGGACTGATGGTAGTAGATGGTTATGCGAAGGGCGTGAGTGGTCATGCGGCTAGAAACGAGGGCGTGAATGCTATCTATGAAGCGCTGGATGACTTGGTATGGCTACGTGATTACAGATTTGGCAAGGAGAGTCCGCTGTTGGGACCCACGAAGATGACGGTGACGCAGGTAGAGAGTGGCACGCAGCATAATGTGATACCAGATAGCCTGCATTTCGTTCTGGATATACGTACCAATGAGTATTATCAGAATGAGTATGTGTTTGCTTTCCTTCAGAAACACATGAAACGCTGTGAACTGAAGGCTCGTTCGTTCCGCCTGCATTCATCTTCTATTCCTGCAGACCATCCATTGGTGAAGCGTTGCGTGGAGTTGGGGTTGAAACCTTTTGGATCGCCTACATTGTCTGATCAGGCATTGATGTCGTTCCCCTCGTTCAAACTGGGACCAGGCGAGTCGTCACGCAGTCATAGCGCCGATGAGTTTATCTGCATCAGCGAGATAGAAAACGCATTAACACTTTATCTGGATATTCTTAGCGCCTGAGCCAAGGACGCGGATCGAGCAACTCTGTCCAGTTGCGCAACTGGAACTGCATGGTGTTGCTGGAGCCGAGTGAGCCAAGCGTCTGGTTGGTGGTCACCTTCTGTCCTGCGGCAACGCTGACGGCGGCAAGGTCGCAATAGACGGAGATATACTTGCCGTGACGTACCATCACGATATAGGAATTACCTGTAGAGTAGATCTTGCTGACCACGCCATCGAAGACGCAACGCGCTTTGGCACCAGGCTGTCCCTTCAGGTGCAGACCCTTACTGCTGAGGTGCACATTACCCAGACCTTCCACAATATTGGAACCGAAGCCACGTACTACTTGATAGGCACCTGTGATAGGCATGGGCAGACGACCCTTGTTGCCTGCAAAACTGCCTGAGAGCTTCTGGTCGGGGTCGGCACTGGTATAGGTGCTGATTTCCTTCTTGGCCTGTTCTACATGGCGCTCAGCCGTCTTACGCTCGTTCTCGGCTTCCTGTGCCCTTTGCTTGGCAGCAGCCTTCTCCTTGGCGGTCTTGGCAGTAAGTGCTTCGGCCTTTGCCTTCTCCTCGCGGGCCTTTGCCTCGGCCAGACGGCGCTCGCGCTCCTTGCGTTCACGTTCCTTGCGTGCCAGTTCCTCGGCCTTACGTTTCTTCTCGGCTTCTATACGCGCCTTCTCGCGGGCAATCTCCTCGGCAATGAGTTTCTCAATCTTGGCATTCAGGGCAGCCTCCTGTTGCTGTTCCTTCTTGATGAGGTCCTGTACGGTGCGCTGCTCCTTCTGCAGTTGGGCTACCATTTTTTTCTGCTCAGCCTGCTTGCGCTCCATATTCTCCTGCTCGCGCTGTCCCTTGGCCAGCAGGTTGCTCTTCTCCTGTTTGCTGGCAGTGATTTCCTGCTTCTTCTCCTCGACCTGTTGCTGTTTCACCTTCACCGCTTCACCCTGTGCCCTTTGATAGGTGGCATATTCTTTCATGAAACGGGTGCGGCGATACATCTGGTTGACGTTCTGCGCGCTGAAGAAAAACATCATCTTGTTTCTCGACTTGCGGTTACGATGCATGTATCTCACGGAATTGGCATAGCGCTCCTGACGAGTCTTCAGTTCTTTCTGGAGCGTGTCCATCTGCGCTTCAAGAAAAGCAAGGTTCCTATTGAGTGAGTCGATATCGGTCTTGATGGTGTCGATAGTACGACGTTTTTCGCTGATTTCATCGTTGAGAACCAGCACATCCTGCATCTGCTTCTTCACCTGCTGGTCCAGTACCTGCTTTCTGCGCTTTTTCTCCTCGATATCTTTCTTGAGCCTTTTCTGGTCTGCCTGCAACTGCTCCCTTTGTGTGGGTTGCTTCTTCTTGGTTTGTTGCACTTTCGTAGTCGTCTGTTTGCGCTGCGTAGTCCTGCGCTTCGACTTTTGTGCCGGCGCAGCTATGCAGACAATAAGCATCAGTAGCAGTATGCAGATCTTTCTCATTTATTCAGCTTTCAGATAATTTCGGTATGTTACAGGGCCATGAAACGGCGCAGAATCTGGTCGACATCTACCTCGTGGTATTTGTCAGACACCTTGGTACGTGTCTCCCATTCACTCTCGTTGCCCAGGTAGTTCAGGCGGATACCCAGTTTCAGTTCTTTCTCAGGGGTGGTCAGCGTCACCTTCATGTTGTTGGGGAAGGTCTTCGCACCCATCTTGGTGAACTCCAGGTAGTCCCAGTTCAGCTGGGTATTGCCTTTAAGAATGTCGCGATAGGAGATGTTGGTCATCTTGATACGGCCCGACTGACGATTGGTCAGCCAGCTGTAGTTCATCTTACCCTGCTCCAGACTGATGATGGCATCATCGCCGTCGATACTGGTAGTGTAGCTGGCCAGTGCGTTCTTGTCTACCTTCTGCAGTCCGGGCTTGAACAGCTCGTTCCAGAAAAGGGCCTGCAGGGTGTAGAAATTGATGCCGCTATTACGCAGGAAATCCACGTAGTTATAGGGGGCCTTCAGGTATTGCTTGTTGATACGGTCGATGATGAGCACGTAGTCCTTGGTGAACTCCAGGCGTGCAGCCTCTACGAAGCCGAACGCCATGAGCTGCATCTGGATAACGTCATCGCGCTTCATTCTGAGGTTGCCTGTGAGCGACATCTGCTGTGAACCGTATTCTACAGAGAACTTCAGTTTGGAAGTGACGAATTGTGCCGGTTGTGCGTTACCGGTCACTTTGTCCAATATGGCAGCATTCTCCATACTCTCTTCAGAAGAGACGACGGGAGCTTCTTTAACCACTTGCTTGTTGGTGTGACATGAGGTCAGGAAAAGTGGCATTGCCAAAGCGGCAACTTTAAGGATGTTTGTTAATTTCATTGCTTGATGTATTTTTTGCGTTTGATCTTCTTTACTAACAACTTGTTGTCGGGTGCTTTTGCCAGGGCCTGTTGCCAATAGCTGATGGCTGTGGGCATGTCACCATTCAGGGCATATATGTCGCCGGCATGTTCGTAGATATCCGGACTGGGCGTTGAGGCATTCTGGGTGGCCTGGTCAATATAGATGCGTGCCTCGGCATAGCGTCGCTGCATAAACAGTATCCAGGCATAGGTGTCCAGGTAGGTGGCATTCTTGGGCTCGGCCTTGATGGTCTTATAACTCATCTCCTCGGCTTTCTCCAGGTTGTCGCCCTTGAGACTGAGGAAATAGGCGTAGTTGTTCAGACAACCGATATTATCGGGCTTCCACTGCAGACAGGAGTCGTAGGCGGCAAAAGCCTCTGCCTCGCGTTTCTTCTGGAAGAGGAGGTCGCCCAGGATAGCATAGAAATCGGACACGATCTCTGGTGAACTCTGGTCGTTGATGACATTGATGCCGTTCTTGAAGGCTTCCAGGGCATGGTCGGTATCTTCCTTGCGGTAATAGGCCATTCCCTGATAGTAATAGAATATCATCTCCTCAGGGTTGTACTGACGGGCAGCCTGACAAAGACTGATGATACGGTCGTCATCATTGTCCTCCCAGGCATACTGTGCCAGGTGCAGACGGGCTGAGGTTCTGTTGGGGTCTAACTGCAACACCAGTTCCAGGGCAGCAGCGATACTGTCGCGCGGCATCTTCTTCAGGTCCATATAGGCAGCTCGCAGTTCGGCTATATCGGCATCGGGGTCGGGCTGTTGCAGTATCTCGCGGAAGATGTTCAGGACTTGTGTGCTGTCGCCACCTTCCTGTTCGTTCTCAGCAATCAGCTGGCGAAGCAGGTAAACCTTGTCGTTGATTTCCGTATTCTTGTTAATCAGGATGCAGCGTGTGATGGAATCGACAGCTTCTGTATCCTGAATCCTGATATAATAGTTTCTTAATGACTGTTGGGCTTTGACGTTATGAGGCTCCTCGGCAATGATCTTTTCCAAGGTGCTGAAGGCCTCATCCATCTTGTCGTTAGTCATCAGAGAATTGGCGTAAAGGGTGCGATAGTTGAGGTCGTAAGGGTGTTCCTCGGCCAGTGCCTTGATGGCGGCAAGGGCCTTCTCGTTGTCGTCCATCTCCATGTAGAGGGCACTTTTGGCCAGCGTGATGCGTTCGCTTTTGCCATCGATGAGCTCCATGCGGTCCAGCACGTCGATGGCTTTCTGGTAGTTCTGCTCCTGGTAGTAGAGACGGTAGAGCATTTCCAGTAGTTCCTGTCGACTCTTGTCCTGGTTGTACATCTTCTCAACCACGGTAATGGCGTCGGCGTATTTCTCCTTGGCGATATATGACTGTGCCAGGGTCTCCATATACGTCATGTTGTCAGGACAAAGGTCGAATGCTTTCTTGAAAAGTTCCAAAGCCTTGTCTGCATTCTTCATCTCGCTATAGTATTGCGCTAGGAAGAAATAGGCTTCGTGGGCATTGGGCTTGATCTCCAGACATCGGGTAAGCAGGTCGAACGTGGCGTCATGGTGACTCTTCTGGCGCTGAAGCATGGCCTCGTGAAAGAGTACGTCATAACGACGCTCTGTATCGGTCTGGGCAAAGATGCCCAGGCTGCATAGGAATATAACGCTTAAGACCGTAACCCTAATCATAACTTTCAACTCTCAACTTTCAACTCTTATTTTACTCCGGTGTGTCCGTACCCGCCTTCACCACGCTCAGTCTCATCAAGTACCTCTACTTCGATGAAATCTGCTTTTTCGTGGCGCGCAATCACCATCTGGGCAATACGCTCACCATCGTTGACGATGAAGTCTTCTTGTGACAGGTTGATCAGAACCACGCCTATCTCGCCGCGATAGTCGGCGTCGATGGTACCTGGGGTGTTAAGAACGGTGATACCTTTCTTGAGGGCCAGTCCACTGCGTGGGCGTACCTGTGCCTCGAAGCCTGCGGGCAGGGCAATATGCAATCCCGTTGGGATGAGTTTTCTTTCCAGCGGCTTCAGCGTAACGGGCTCGTCGAGGTTGGCCCTGAGGTCCATTCCTGCACTCTGTTCTGTGGCATACTGGGGCAGTGGCTGATGGCCCTTGTTGATAATATTCACTTTCATCTTACACAATATTTATATATAGCGTGCAAAATTAGTGATTTATCTTCAAATAGCCATCATCCGTACTACTTATTTTATAAATTTTTGCAGATACTGTGATAGCAGATATCATTTTTTTTCGTAAATTTGCACCGATGAAAATGAATTGGCAACAACTGATAAGTAATAGGCGACTGGGGCAAGAGCATAAGCACCTGGAACGTCATGATGACCGTACGGAGTTTAAACGTGACTACGACCGACTGATTTTTTCGGCTCCTTTCCGTAGGTTGCAGAATAAGACGCAGGTATTCCCCTTGCCTGGTAGTGTTTTTGTGCATAACCGACTGACCCATTCTCTTGAGGTGGCCAGCGTGGGTATGTCGCTGGGTAATGATATCGCGAGGGCTCTTTGTTTAAAAAATCACGATTTCATCGATACACTATTGCCTGAAATCGGACAGATTGTGGCCACGGCCTGCTTGGCACATGATTTGGGAAATCCGCCTTTCGGCCATTCTGGAGAGAAGGCTATCCAGACATTCTTTACGGAGGGAAAAGGCCTCTATTTGAAAGAACGGGTATCTCCTGAGTTCTGGTGCGACATTACGAAATTCGATGGTAATGCCAATGCTTTTCGTCTGCTGGCTCATAGTTTTAAAGGCCGTCGTCAGGGAGGCTTTGCGATGACCTATAGTACGTTGGCGAGTATCGTAAAATACCCGTTTCCATCGATTGCTGCGCCCAAGGCAAAGTTCGGTTTCTTTGTCTCGGAGCGTGAACTTTACGAAGCGGTGGCAAAGGAGTTGGGTATCCCTCAGTTGGATGCAACACCTGGCCATGAACGCTGGGCGCGCTATCCGCTGGTTTATCTTGTGGAGGCTGCGGATGATATCTGTTATGAGATTATGGACCTGGAGGATGCCTTCAAACTGAAGATTCTGTCCTTTGAGGAGACAACGACGCTGATGCTTGATTTCTTCGATGAAACCGAGCAAAACCGTATTCGTTCCCGTATCAGTGATGAACAGCTGACGGATGTGAATGAGAAGGTGCAGTATCTGCGTGCCTGTGTGATTGGTAAGTTGGAGAATGAGTGTGTGAAGACTTTCCTGGAGCATGAGGACGAGATATTGGAAGGTACGTTCCAGGGTTCATTGATACAGAATATCTCTGAAAGGCAACGTGATGCTTATGTGGCCTGTACGAAAGTGTCGGTTGAGCGGATCTATAAGAGTCGTCCAGTATTGGATGTGGAGTTGTCTGGTTATCGTATCATGGCAACTTTGATGGAGCTGATGGTTGAGGCCATAGAGCATCCTGAGCGTTATTACTCACAACAGCTCATTGGACGAGTGAGTAGTCAGTACGATATCAGTAGTGATGATCTGGAAACACGACTGATGGCGGTGGTGGATTATATCAGCGGCATGACTGATGTATATGCCCTGGATGTCTATCAGAAGATTTGTGGTATATCATTGCCGATAATTTAAGATTTCATCGACTTGGAGATACAATAAAGTGCAGCCTTTTGGACTGCACTTTATTTATGTTTTCTTTTATCTTCTTATTTCTCCTTGTAGATGATTTTGTTGGCACCGCTGGTAATCTTTAGTGCTTCAGGGTGCTCCTTGATGAACGAGTCTATGTGACGCACTCGCTTCTCTTCCAGTACTTCGTCCATCGCAATGAGAATACCTGTTTCTTCCACGTCACCAAATCCGTAGTTGATGGCTGTGCCGAAGAGCTTCATGGTAGGCGACAGACTCATGTAGGCATTTACCAATGGTGGAATGTTATAGCCCAGTGCACGTATGCGCTGGTTGAGGATACGGTAGTCTTCCTTGAAGTCGTTTTTTGTGAAAATTGCTGCAAGTTCGTTCTCGTCAGTCTCAATTTTCAACGGTTTCATCGGTATGACAAGGTTCTCCTTATCGTCGAAATGTTTTTTCAGGAAGTAGAGGATCATGTCGCGTCCCTCGCGGATATAACTGGGATACATGGTCATCTTTCCAAAGAAATATTTGACGTTGGGCATGATGACGGTGAGTGCACCAAGACCATCCCAGAGGTTGTCGAGCGCAAACAGACTCTTGGCTCCCATCTTGGAACTCTGGTAGGGCAGGCTGACGAAGGAACGGCCCAGCTCAATGGTGTAGGGCATGTATTCCTTCAGGAATTTGTCTGAGAAATGGAACATGTGGCTGGTGGCCAGAATGGGTTGTCCGTTGGCGTCCAGTTCCCATTTGTTGCCTTCCAGGTAGCGATAGCCGCCAATAATCTCCTCGGCCTCTGGATTCCATACGATAAGCTGCTTGTAGCAGTTCTCGCAAGTGTCGAATTCATCGATGTCTACCTCCTTGCCAGTACCACCGCCTGCCTCGCGAAATGCAATTTCGCGTAGTCGGCCGATTTCTCTCATCACATTAGGTGCATTGTGTGCTGTGATGATAAAAATCTGGTTGTTGCTCTTGTTGGTCATGCGCAACTGGAGCTCTGGCTTTAGTTCGGCTTTCAGGACCTCTACGGGAATCGGATCAATGATTGTTTGTTCCATTATTTTGTTTAGTTTGCTTTTTCTGTTTGTTCTATTTTGAGAGTTTATATACTTCGTCTTTTACAAATTCTGCCCATTCCATCGGTGACTTTTCCTTGGTGAATGTCTCCCAGGGTATGGGCTTCCCAAAGGTGATGGTGAAGGTCTTCCCTGTGTTCTTGAACATTTCATCGGCGAGGAACAGCATGGCTATATTAATTTTCTTCACATATTTGTCGCTGATATTCGACAGGCGGTAAAAGAAATTGCTGTTCTGGCCTTCGAAGTAGATGGGCACTACGTCACGATGGGTTTCAACGCTTTTGGTGATGAATGTCTTTTTCCATTCAAGGTCGCGGATAATACCATGGCGTTTACGTGAACATAGTCCTGCGGGAAACATCAGGATATGGTTGTCGCCTTGGAATCCTGCTTCTACCATAGCGGGGAAGTCACGTCCGTTCTTGCCTGTCTTGTTGATAGGGATGCAGAGTGGCGCCAAGCCTGGCAGGTTCATCAGCAGGTCGTTGACAAGGTATCGGAAGTTGTCGTCGTAATGTTCGCCGATAACTGATCCGATGGCAATACCGTCTATACCTCCTAAAGGGTGATTGCTCACGAATGTGTAACGGCGAGGGTCGTCCTTTGCGGGCAGGTTTTCAATGCCTTTCACCTTGATGGTTACGTTCAGATAGTCAATCGTGGATTTAAGCCATGGGGTGCCTTTTAGGTCGCGTGCATTCCAAAGGTGGAAGTTTATCTGGTCTTCGTGGACAATATGCTTGAGCCACCAAACCAGAGGACGCGGCACCCAACGGGCTTTTTTGCCCATTTTATCCTTGAGAATCTTGTCTATGTCTATGGTCTTCTCCATGACTATGCTTTCACACTTTTTCAGTATCAACGTGCAAAATTACGCAAAAACTTTCATTTTCGTCGTTTTTTTTAGATGAAAATTTATAATTTTGCACATATTAAGGATTTTTATTGTATACAAAAAGATGCACAAAAAGAACGAGATGTGTAATATCGAACAATAAAATGTATAGAAAGAAGAAAATTTTCAGATTTGCGAAAAAAAAGTGGGGAAATGTGGGGGATTGTGGTGCAAAATGATTACCTTTGCATCCAAACTCTCTAATTAATAATGTTCGTATGCGATTTTTAGGTAATATAGAAGCCAAGACAGACGCCAAAGGCCGCATTTTTCTGCCTGCTATCTTCCGTAAGGTGTTGCAGGCTGCAGGCGAAGAGGTGCTCGTGATGCGCAAGGATGTGCATCAACGTTGTCTTGTGCTCTATCCTGAAAGTACCTGGAATCGCCGTATGGATGCATTGCTGGAAAAAATTAATGAATGGGATGATGTGGGTCAGCAGGTGCTTCGTCAGTATGTATCTGAGGCTGAGGTGTTGACGCTTGACGGTAACGGCCGGTTCCTGATACCAAAGCGCTACCTGCAGATGGCTGACATTGAACAGGGGGTGAGGTTCATAGGCATCAATGATGCTATCGAGATATGGGCTGTGGAGAAAACACAACAGCCATTCTTGCCGCAAGAGGAGTTTGCGGAGAAACTGAAGGCGATAATGACAGTAACCCCTTGACGAATGATTAAGACAGCTGAGACATATCACGTTCCTGTTCTTTTGGCAGAAAGCGTTGACGGGCTGGCAATCCAGCCCGATAGCATTTTAGTAGATGTTACCTTTGGCGGTGGCGGGCATTCCCGCGAAATACTCCGTCGCCTAGGGGAAAAAGGTCATCTGTATAGCTTTGATCAGGATGCTGATGCGGAGCAGAATATTGTGGATGACGACCGTTTTACTTTCATCAGAAGTAACTTCCGCTACCTGAAGAACTGGATGCGCTATTATGAGGTGGATGGCATCGATGGCCTGCTGGCTGATTTGGGGGTTTCCTCTCATCACTTTGACGACGAGACGCGTGGCTTCTCGTTTCGTTTTGATGCGCCACTGGATATGAGAATGAATAAACGGGCAGGAATGACTGCTGCTGACATACTGAATAACTATACAGAAGAACAACTGGCTGATATCTTCTATCTCTATGGGGAACTGAAGAATGCACGCAAGGTGGCTTCTGTCATTGTGAAGGCAAGGCAGGAGATATCCATACAGACTACTGGACAACTTCTGGAACTGACGGATAAGCTGTTCCCAAGGGAGCGTGAGAAGAAAGAAGTGACAAAGCTGTTCCAGGCCTTGAGAATAGAAGTGAATCATGAGATGGATGCTCTGCGTGAGATGCTTTCAGGCGCCTGTCAGCTGTTGAAGCCCGGAGGTCGGTTGAGTGTCATAACCTATCACTCGCTGGAGGACCGAATCGTGAAAAACGTGATGCGTGCAGGTAATGCTGAAGGAAAGGTTGAACAGGACTTTTTTGGAAGGGTTAAATCGCCGTTACACCTTATTAATAATAGGGTGATTACGGCCTCGGAAGAGGAGTTGGAGGCTAACCCGCGCAGCCGTAGTGCGAAGCTGAGAATTGCAGAAAAAGTATAACGAATGAAAACAGACGAGAATAACGAAATTGAGATGATTGTCGAGGCTGGTGCTGAGCCAGAGCGAATGGAGCCTGTGGTGTCTGGGAAGGATGCTGCAACAGAGGCTGTTGGTTCGCAAAGTCAGGCTGAGAAGCCTGCGATGGCTTTGAAACGTATCAAGGAGTCGACAAGCGAGGATGACGAGACACCAGTAGGTGCGCTTACCCTGAAACAGATTCTGGGTGGCGACTACCTGTTTGCGATGGTTCGTCATCATGTCATCCTGATTCTGTTCGTCGTGTTCTTCTTCGTGTTTTATATTGGTGTTCGCTATCAGTGCGAGCAGGATGTGCTGGAGATTAATCAGTTGGAGAAAGACCTGGTGGATGCAAAATACAGAGCACTCTCCAGTTCCAGTAACCTGACAGAGTTGTGCCGTCAGAGTAATGTACTGAGGGTGCTGCACGAGAATCAGGATACACTGTTGCATCTGAGTGACCAACCTCCCTATATTATTGAAGTGCCGGAAGATTGAGACGTGATGGGTTATGGGTAAGTTTAAGAGTGAGAAAGTTTTACCGCGCTATCTGGCTGTTGCCGTGCTGCTGACACTTATTGGTGTCGCAGTCATTGTCAAGGCTGGTTATACGATGACTGCAAAGAAATCGTATTGGGAGACCGTGGCCAACAGACAGAAGAGTGATAGTGACAGCGTACGTCCCAATCGTGGAAATATTCTGAGCTGTGATGGTCAGTTGCTGGCCAGCAGTATTCCTGAATACAAGATCTTCATGGACTATCAGGCAGGCGGAAATGCTGATACGGTGTGGGTGCGTAAGCGCGACAGTATCTGGTATGCCGACTTGGATAGTCTTTGCAGAGGATTGAACGTGATCTTCCCGGAACGCTCGGCAGAGGAGTTCAAGGCACGTTTGGAGGAAGGCAAGCACAAGATTATGAGAAACGGATCGGAGGGCGCCCGCCACTGGGCTGTCTGGCCGAAACGTATCAGTTATAATACATACTGCGAGGTGAAGCAGTTGCCATTCTTTAATTTACCTTCAAACAAAGGTGGTTTCCATGCTGAGTCTTTTGAAGCTCGTCGACGTCCGTTTGGCTCGTTGGCAGAGCGTACCATTGGTGATATACGCAGTTTTGAGGGTGGAAAGGATACTGCGCGTTTTGGTATCGAACTCTCTTACGACTCCCTGCTTCGTGGTAAGTATGGCATAGAGCGCAAGCAGAAGGTGCTGAACAAGGTGGTACCCTTCACGTTGACTCCTGCCGTTGATGGTACTGATGTGGTGACAACCATTGACGTCGGTATGCAGGACTTGGCAGAACAGGCGCTTATCGAAGGTTTGAAGAAATGGGATGCTTCCATGGGTGTGACAATCCTGATGGAGGTGAAGACTGGCGATATCAAGGCTATCGTTAATATGCGCCGTGCGGAGAATGGTCAGTATTATGAACGTTTCAACGATGCTATCAGCTATCGTTGCGAGCCGGGATCGGTGTTCAAGGTGGCTTCTTTCCTGGTGGCACTGGATGATGGTGTGGTAGATACGAGTTATGTCATACATACAGGATGCGGTATCCTGAATATGCATGGCGCTAAGATGAAGGATCATAACTGGCATCGTGGCGGTTATGGTGATATTAATGTGGCTCGTGCATTGGAGGTGAGTAGTAATATTGGCGTGAGTTATGTGATTGACCATTATTATGGCTCTAACCCAAGAAAATATGTGGAGGGACTCTATCGTGTAGGTATCGGACAGGATTTGAAACTTCCTATCGTGGGTTATCTGCCTCCAAAAATCCGTATGCCGGATACAAAGACATCTAACAGGGCGCTCTATTGGAGTAAGACAACGCTGCCTTGGATGAGTATTGGTTACGAGACGCAGATTGCACCGATCAATACGGTGACTTTCTATAATGCCATTGCAAATAATGGTAAGATGATGCGCCCTCGTTTCGTGAAGGGATTCATGAGGGAAGGCCAGATGATAGCGGAAACACAGCCAGAGGTTATCAAGGAACAGATTGCAAAGCCGTCGACGATTAAGACCATGCAGACGGTGCTGCGTCATGTGGTTAGTCAGGGCTTAGGTAAAAAGGCTGGCTCGCATTCGTTCCAGGTATCAGGTAAGACTGGTACGGCTCAGGTGGCAAAGGCGGGTGGCTATAAGACAGGCACTACGGAATACTGGTTGTCGTTCTGTGGCTATTTCCCCTCAGATAATCCACAGTACACCTGTATCGTGTGTATCAAGAAAATGGGTCTGCCTGCCTCTGGTGGCTTGATGTCGGGTGGTATCTTCCATCATATCTCAGAGGGTGTGATGGCCAAGAGTCTGAAGCTGAGTGTGACTGATGCCCGTGACTCAACATCGGTGCTGGTTCCCAGTGTGTTGAAGGGCGATAATAATGCTGCCGGCTATGTGTTGCGCCAATTGGGCGTGAATACGTCTAAGGTGTCAATGGCCTCGGTAGATGTGAAGGCTGGAAAGATGCCTGATGTGACGGGTATGGGTGCGCGCGATGCCGTTTATCAGCTGGAACGTCTGGGCGTGAAGGTGAAACTGAGTGGAAAGGGTTTTGTGGCTCGCCAGAGTATTGCACCTGGAACCACCCTTCAGACTGGTATGTCATGTATGTTGGAACTTAAATAATAATTAAATATGATACTTGAAGAACTATTAAAGAATATTGAAGTCAAAAGCATCGCCGGATCTGCGGATGTAGATATCAAGGATGTTGATATTGACTCAAGAAAAGTTGCAGCAGGACATCTGTTTGTGGCAATTAAAGGCACACAGACAGATGGCCATCAGTATATCCAAAAAGCTATTGAGCTGGGAGCATCTGCTATCTTGTGTGAAGATATGCCAGATGAGCGTCAGCCACAGGTATGCTATGTACAGGTGGCCTCAACGGAGGCCGTGGTTGGCCAGGTGGCAACCACCTTCCATGGTGACCCAACGTCGAAACTGAAGTTGGTCGGTGTTACGGGAACCAATGGCAAGACCACCATCGCCACCTTATTATATAATATGTTCCGCAAACTGGGTTATAAGTGCGGACTGCTCTCAACGGTATGCAACTATATCGAGGGTGAGCCTGTGCCTGCCAGTCATACAACACCAGATCCTATTGAGTTGAATAACTTGCTTCACCGAATGGTAGATGCAGGTTGTCAGTATGTCTTCATGGAGTGCTCCAGTCATGCCATTGCCCAGAAGCGTATTGGCGGACTGACATTTGCAGGTGGTATCTTCACGAATCTGACTCGTGACCATCTGGATTATCATAAGACGGTAGAGAACTACCGTGATGCGAAGAAGGCTTTCTTTGATATGTTGCCAAAGGGTGCTTTTGCTATCACCAATGCTGACGATAAGAATGGCATGTTTATGGTGCAGAACACCAAGGCTACCGTGAAGACCTATAGCATCCGTACGATGGCCGACTTCAAGGCACGTATCATAGAGTGTCATTTCGAAGGTATGTATCTGGAAGTTGATGGCCATGAGGTAGGTGTACAGTTTATTGGTAAGTTTAATGTAAGCAACCTGCTGGCTGTCTATGGCGCCGCTGTGATGCTGGGTGAGAAACCAGAGGAGATACTCTTGGTGCTCAGCACGTTGAAGAGTGTGGCAGGTCGTTTGGAACCAATCCATTCGCCAGAGGGTTATACGGCTGTCGTTGACTATGCTCATACGCCTGATGCATTGGAGAATGTGCTGAAGGCCATCCATGAAGTGTTGGATGGTAAGGAAGGAAAGATCATCACCGTCTGTGGCGCTGGTGGCAATCGTGACAAGGGTAAGCGTCCGCTGATGGCTCAAGAGGCTGTCAAGCAGAGCGACCGTGTTATCATCACAAGTGACAACCCCCGTTTCGAGGAACCACAGGATATCATCAATGATATGTTGGCCGGACTGGATTCGAAGCAGATGAAGAAGGTGGTGAGTATCGTTGACCGTAAGGAGGCTATCCGTACGGCTTGTATGCTGGCTCAGAAAGGCGATGTGATCCTGATTGCTGGTAAGGGCCATGAGGACTATCAGGAAATCAAGGGCGTGAAGCACCATTTTGATGACCGTGAGGTGGTAAAGGAAATCTTTGAGGCATAAGAAGTTTATTGTAACGTAAAAAATAGAGAATATGCTATACTATCTGTTCAGATTCTTAGAGCAATACAATATTCCAGGAAGTCACCTGTGGAGTTATATCTCTTTCCGTGCCCTTCTGGCTCTGATTTTCTCTCTGGTTATCTCTGCCTGGTTTGGTGAGTTCTTCATCAAATGGATGAAGCGTCGCAAGATTTTCGAGACTGAGCGTGATCCGTCTATCGATCCCTTTGGCGTCGAGAAGAAAGGTGTGCCCACAATGGGTGGCCTCATTATCATTGTCAGTATTCTGGTGCCTGTACTTCTGTTAGGTCGTATCCGTAACATCTATCTGATTCTGATGGTGGTCACCACGATATGGCTGGGATTCCTCGGCTTCATGGATGACTATATCAAGATATTCCGTCAGAACAAGGAGGGACTGAAGGGTAAATACAAGATTGTGGGACAGGTGTCTATCGGATTCATCGTTGGTATTGTGCTCTATCTGAGTCCTGACGTGGTGATGCGCGAGAATGTAAGTGTACCGCAGCAGAACAGAACGGAAGTGGTGAAGCATGAATCTGTGGCCCATAAGTCGTTGAAGACGACGATACCATTTATAAAACACCATAACCTGAGTTACTCTGACGTGATGTCGTTTGTAGGAAAGCACAAGGTGGCTGCAGGATGGATTGTCTTCGTCCTGATGACTATTCTTGTGGTGACGGCAGTGTCGAATGGTGCTAATTTGAATGATGGTATGGATGGTATGTGTGCAGGAAACTCAGCTGTTATAGGTGCCGTCTTAGGTATATTGGCCTATATATCGTCGCATATAGGATTTGCCTCTTATTTCGATATCATGTATATCCCTCATAGTGAGGAACTGGTAGTGTTCTTAAGTGCCTTTGTCGGTGCGATGGTAGGTTTCCTTTGGTATAATGCCTTCCCTGCACAGATTTTCATGGGCGACACCGGTTCATTGACTATTGGTGGTGTTATCGGTGTGGGTGCTGTGATTATCCACAAGGAGTTGATGTTGCCAATCTTATGTGGCATCTTCTTCGTGGAAAGCCTGAGTGTTATCATCCAGACCCAGTGGTTTAAGTTCATGAAGAAAAAAGGACAGCGTGTGCGCGTGTTCCGTGCAACGCCTATTCACGATACGTTCAGAAAACTCGACTCACAGCTTGATTCAACGTCGCGTTATATTCTGAAAGGTTGGCCACATCGTCCTTTCCACGAGTCGAAAATCACTATCCGCTTCTGGATAACAACCATTATCCTGGCGGCATTGACTATTATAACATTGAAGATACGATGAAAAGAATTGTAGTTTTAGGAGCAGGTGAGAGTGGTGCCGGAGCAGCTATTCTGGCGAAGAAAGAGGGTTTTGACGTGTTTGTTTCAGATATGTCGAAGATAGCCCCGCGCTATAAGCAGATGCTTGACGACCACCAGATTGTTTGGGAAGAGGGACAGCATACGGAGTCGCTGATTCTGAATGCCGATGAGATTATCAAGAGTCCTGGTATCCCCGAGACGGCTCCTATGGTTAAGAAGGCTGTAGAGAAGGGTATTGGCATTATCAGCGAGATCGAGTTTGCTGGTCGCTATACCAATTCGAAGATGATTTGTATCACGGGTTCAAATGGTAAGACAACAACGACCTCGCTGGTCTATCATATTTTCAAGAAGGCTGGCTACGATGCCGGTCTGGCTGGCAATATCGGAAACTCGTTGGCTCTGCAGGTGGCAGAGGATCCGCATGAGTATTATATCATCGAACTGTCTTCGTTCCAGTTGGACAATATGTATGAGTTCCATGCTAATATCGCTATTCTGCTCAATATCACGCCCGACCATCTGGATCGCTATAATTTTGAGATGCAGAACTATGTGGATGCCAAGATGCGTATCATCCAGAATCAGACACCTGACGATGCCTTCATCTACTGGAATGATGATCCCATCATCCAGCGTGAGTTGCAGAAATACGACATCCAGGCTATTCAGTATCCGTTCTCTGAGCTGAAGGAGAAAGGCTCTATCGGTTATATCTCTGAGGGAGAATACACCATTGAACAGCCGGAACCGTTTAACATGGAGCAGGAACAGCTGAGTCTGACGGGACGTCATAATATCTATAACTCGCTGGCTGCAGGTATTGCTGGTGATATCGCAGGTATCAAGAAGGATATCATCCGCCAGTCACTCAGTGACTTCCCCGGAGTGGAACACCGTCTGGAGAAAGTTGCTACTGTGCGTGGCGTTCATTATGTGAACGATTCCAAGGCTACGAATGTGGATGCCTGCTGGTATGCACTCGACTCCATGAAAACCAAGGTGGTGCTGATTGTAGGTGGTAAGGATAAGGGTAATGACTATGATCCCATCAAACCGCTCATCCGCGAGAAATGTTCTGCATTGGTATATCTTGGAGCTGACAATAAGAAACTGCATGATAACTTCGATGCGCTCGGCCTTCCCGTTCGTGATACGCACTCCATGAAGGAGTGTGTGGAAGCTTGCTATGAGTTGGCCAGCCCTGGTGAGACAGTACTCCTGTCACCGTGTTGCGCATCGTTCGACCTCTTTAAGAATATGGAGGATCGTGGAGAGCAATTCAAGGAATTGGTAAGAAATCTATAGGAATGGAAAAGAAAATTGGCAATCTCTTCAAGGGCGATAAAGGTATATGGACGGTGTTCCTGTTCCTTTGTCTTATCAGCATCGTCGAGGTGTTCTCTGCCTCGAGTACGCTGACCTATAAAACCCATAACTATATGATGCCGTTGATTTATCACACGGCGATGATTCTTGTGGGTGTGGGCGTGGCTATCATCACGCTGAATATCCCATGCAGATATTTCAAGCTGCTGACGCCTTTGATGCTGGTTCTTACCTATGCCACTCTGTTGTGGGTATTGATAGGTGGTGAGAGTATCAATGGTGCCAACCGCGTTATCCAATTGCCTGGATTCACGTTCCAACCTTCAGAGATTGCCAAGGGAACGATGGTCTTGACGGCTGCGCAGATTCTCAGTGCGATGCAGCGCGAGGACGAGAGTGGTGCAGATCCCACTGCTATGAAGTATGTGCTTTGGTTGGTGGTACCAGCTACGATGTTGATTGGTCTTGAGAACCTGTCAACGGCAGTTTTGCTCTTCAGTGTTATCTTTGTCATGATGTTTATTGCCCGTGTTCCATTGAGACAGATGGGTAAGTTGACGGGTGTACTTGTTTTGCTTGTTGCTATATTCCTGGGACTGGTGTTCTGGATGGCCAAATTAGATAAGGAAGGCCAGGAACTGGAACAGGCTCAGGCTAACGGACAGACAGAACAGGTGGTAAAGAGTTCGGAGAAGAAAGAAAGATCTGGATGGGAAAAGTTGACCCACCGTTTCTGGACCTGGAAGAACCGTATTGCAGGTAAGGAAGACAAGAATGTTCCTGCCGAGGAGTACAAGGTGACCGATAAGAACTTCCAGGTGACTCATGCCAACTTTGCCATTGCGTCATCAGGTATCATCGGTAAAGGACCCGGTAACTCTGTAGAGCGTGACTATCTGCCACAGGCCTTCTCCGATTTTATCTATGCAATCATCATTGAGGAGATGGGACTGGCTGGTGCTATAGCCGTGGTGTTCCTATATGTCATCCTCTTGTTCAGGGCTGCGCGTATAGCCAGTAGGTGTGAGAATAACTTCCCTGCTTTTCTTGTGATGGGACTGACGTTGCTGCTGGTGTTCCAGGCAGTCATCAATATGTGTGTGGCTGTTGACTTTGGTATCGTCACCGGTCAGCCGTTGCCTCTCGTCTCGAAAGGTGGTACATCGACGATTGTGAACTGTGCCTATATTGGCGTCATCTTGAGTGTCAGCCGTAGTGCAAAACGTAAAGACCAGTCTGAAAAAACTGCAGAAGTATGAAAGAATTAAGAATTGTAATTAGTGGTGGTGGCACAGGAGGTCATATATTCCCTGCCGTGTCTATTGCAAATGCTGTACGCGAGTTGCGTCCAGATGCTAAGATATTGTTTGTTGGTGCCGAGGGTCGTATGGAGATGCAGCGAGTACCGCAGGCAGGCTATGAGATTGTCGGCCTTCCTATTCGTGGATTCCTGCGTCCGTTGTGGAAACCGGGAAACATCGGCGTGGCTTTGGATTATCTGAAAAGTAAGCGAATGGCCAAGAAGCTGCTACGTGAATTTAAGCCTCAGGTTGCTGTGGGTGTAGGCGGCTATGCCAGTAGTGCGGCTTTGGGTGCTGCCAATAGTCTGGGTATTCCTACCTTGTTGCAGGAACAGAATGGATATGCTGGACTGGCTAATAAGAAACTGGCTTCCAAGGCTGCAAAGATCTGTGTGGCATACGAAGGAATGGAACGTTTCTTCCCCAAGGATAAGATTATGATGACAGGCAATCCTGTTCGCCAGTCATTGCTGGATACGAAAATAACCCGTGAAGAAGCACTTCAGTCGTTTGGCTTGCAGGCCGACAAGAGAACGGTTCTCCTGGTAGGAGGTAGTCTGGGTGCACGTACAATCAACGAGAGTGTGTTGCAACACTTGGATGAGATCCGTCATTCTGGTGTTCAGTTTATCTGGCAGACAGGAAAATATTATAGTGCACAGATAGCTGAGAAACTGGAACAGGAGGGCTGTCCTGAGAACCTTGTGGTGAGCGATTTTATTGCAGACATGGGTGCTGCCTATCGTGCCGCCGACCTGGTTATCAGCAGGGCAGGCGCCAGCAGTATCTCTGAGTTTTGCCTGATAGGAAAGGCCGTTATACTGGTGCCAAGTCCTAATGTTGCAGAAGATCATCAGACCAAGAATGCAATGGCGTTGGTGAAGAATGGCGCTGCCTTGTGCGTCAAGGATAATGAGGCTGCCGAGAAGCTGATTCCAATGGCTGTTGACGTGGTGAATGATGCTGCATTATTGGAGTCATTAAGTGAGAATGTGCTGAAGATGGGCTATCCCAACTCAGCAAAAGTTATAGCTAAAGAAGTATTAAAACTCGCAGGAGCAGAGTAAAATAAGAAAATGGAAGCAAAGGATATAAAAGCTGTATATTTCGTTGGTGCCGGTGGTATAGGTATGAGTGCACTGGTACGTTATTTCATTCATCGTGGCCTGATTGTAGCAGGTTATGATAAAACACCTTCGGATCTGACCCGTCGTCTGGAGAAGGAGGGCGCCTTGATTCATTATGAGGAAAACGTGGATTTGATTCCTCATGCATGTAAGGACAAGGAACATTGTCTGGTGGTTTATACCCCTGCTATCCCGGCAGAGCATCAGGAGTTGTGCTATTTCCGCGAGAATGGTTTTGAAATACAGAAACGTGCGCAGGTGCTGGGTACACTGACCCGTCAGATGAAAGGACTTTGTGTGGCAGGAACTCATGGTAAGACAACAACGTCAAGCATGTGTGCACATATCATGCACCAGAGTCATCTGGATTGTAATGCTTTCCTAGGTGGTATCACCAAAAACTATGGTACCAATTATATTGTCTCTGATTCGGAATATGTGGTGATAGAAGCCGATGAGTTCGACCGTTCTTTCCATTGGCTGTCACCTTGGATGACGGTTATCACATCAACAGATCCTGATCATCTGGATATCTATGGTACAAAGGAGGCTTATCTGGAGAGTTTCCGTCATTACACAGAGTTGATCCAGCCTGGTGGTGCCCTGATTATTCACCGCGACTTGGAGATGAAGGAGCACTTGCAGGATGGTGTGAAGCGTTATGACTATTCTCTTAACGAGGGTGACTTTCATGCTGAGAATATCAAGATAGAGAATGGTGAGATTACGTTCGACTTTATCTCTCCTGTCGAGAACGTGTTGAATGTGCAACTGGGTCAGCCTATTCCCATCAATATTGAAAATGGTATTGCTGCGATGGCAATGGCACAACTCAATGGCTGTACGGCAGAGGAGTTGCGTTATGGTATGCAGACCTATGGAGGAGTAGACCGCCGTTTTGATTTTAAGATCAAGACCGATAAGCTGGTGTTCCTCTCAGACTACGCTCACCATCCCAAAGAAATCTATCAGAGTGCGCGTAGCATTCGTGAACTATATAAAGATCGTCATATCACGGCTATCTTCCAACCCCATCTCTATACACGTACCCGCGATTTCTACCAGGATTTCGCTGATGCGCTGAGTCAGTTGGATGAAGTGATTCTGACAGAGATCTATCCTGCCCGTGAATTGCCTATAGAAGGCGTTACTTCACAGCTGATCTACGATCGTCTGGCCCCTGGGGTTAAGAAGCAGCTCATCAACAAGGATGACGTGCTGTCCTTCATCAAGAGCCGTTCGTTCGATGTCCTTATCGTACTTGGTGCTGGTGACCTGGATAACCAGGTTCCACAGATGGCCAAGGTGTTGCAGAGTAATAAAAACTAAAATGCTCTTATCGTGGAATAGTTGATGAACTGGAAGAAAATTGCATTTGGTACCTTGAATATTGTGCTGGGCGTATATCTCGTCCTGGCCATGACGGCGTTTAATAAGCCGGATGCTGGACGTGTGTGCCGGGATATTCGTATCAACATAGAGAAAAGTGTCGTTGAAGGATTCCTCAGTGAGGCCGATATTAAGTTCATGCTCAATCATGATGCTATCAGCCCTATTGGTCAGTCGATGGAGAAGATAAATCTCCGACAGATAGAGGAGACGCTGCAGTCTAAGGAACTGATAGAAGACGTGCAGTGCTATAAAGGGCAGAATGGCTTGGTATGTATTGATGTCCGTCAGCGTATTCCTGTGCTAAGGGTTATGAACGAGCAAGGAGAGGACTTTTATGTGGATAATCACGGGAAACCAATGCCTGGTACAGACTATTCCTGTAATCTGATTATAGCTACAGGCCGCATCAATAAACTATATGCAGAGAAAAGACTGGTGCCAATGGCCAATGTCATTCTTTCCAAACCGTTTTGGAAAAACCAGATTGTACAGTTGAATGTATTGGCTGACGGTTCGGTGGAGATCGTTCCTCGTGTAGGTGGACATATTGCCTATATCGGTCAGCCTGACGGCGTGGAAAAGAAATTAGACCGTCTGCAGAAATTCTATCGTTATGGTCTCATGCAGGCTGGCTGGAATAAATATTCTCGTGTTAGTGTTGAGTTTGATAATCAGATAGTGTGTAAAAGAAAATAAAAGATAATATATTATGGCTGAAATTAAGGATTTTATCGTTGCAATTGAACTCGGTTCATCCAAGGTGACGGGTATTGCCGGACAGAAAAAGCCCGATGGCAGCATCAGTGTCCTGGCACTGGTGCGGGAAGATTCGTCCTCATTCATCCGCAAGGGTGTTGTTTACAACATTGACAAGACTGCTCAGTGTCTGACATCTATCGTCAAGAAACTGGAAACACAGCTGAAGACACGTATCACTCAGGTATTCGTGGGTGTCGGTGGCCAGTCTATTCGCAGTGTCAAGAACACTATTGTGAAGGATTTCCCTGGTGATTGTATTATCACACAGGAGATGGTGGTGGAACTGATGGATGCCAACTGGGGGCTTGATTATCCTGACAAGAAGATTCTGGATGTTGCCGAGCAAGAATATCGTGTTGATACGCAGTTGCAGATGGATCCTGTGGGTATCCGTGCCAATCACCTCGAAGGTAATTTCCTGAATATCCTTGAACGTACATCGTTCTTCCAGAACCTGAACAAATGTTTTGAGGCAGCCAATATTAAGGTTGCAGATATGTATCTGGCTCCTCTGGCATTGGCAAATGTGGTGTTGACAGAGGCTGAGAAGCGTTCTGGATGTGCACTGGTTGATATCGGTGCCGACACGACAACAGTATCTGTATTCTGGAAGAATGTGCTCCGTCATCTGGTCGTTATTCCTTTGGGCTCCAACAATGTCACGAAGGATATTGCCTCACTTCAGATGGAGGAGAGTGATGCCGAGAAGATGAAACTGAATTATGGTTCTGCCTATACGGATAATAATGATATTGATCCTGAGATGAAATACTCTATCGATTCTGACCGTCAGATAGAAGCTCGTCGCTTCATTGAGATTGTCGAGGCTCGCATGGAGGAGATTATCGAGAATGTCCGTTATCAGATTCCTGCTGAATACTACGATAAACTGCTGGGTGGCATCATCCTGACTGGTGGTGGCGCAAACATGAAGAATATTGAGGTTGCTTTCATGAAGTACACTCATGTTGATAAAATCCGTGTTGCAAAGTTTGTTACTGCAACAGTTAATTCCAGCATCGAGCAGATCAGGTCTCACAACGGTATGTATAATACCGTACTTGGTCTGCTGATAAAGGGTGATATCAACTGCGCAGGCAGGGATATTGATCCTAATGGAAATCTGTTTGATGAGGAGGAACATGAAGAGCAGGTTGCTCCGGAACGCAGGCCACGTCAGATTCATGAGATTGAGACCGGTACTATCCGTACGGCTCAGGAAGAAGAACGTGCTGCCGAGGAGGCTCGTCGTAAGAAAGAAGCAGAAGAAGCTGCAGAAGAGGAGATGAGACGCTTGCAGGAAGAAGAGGAGCGCCGCTTGAAGAAGGAGAACAGTTGGTTCAACAAATTCAAGAAAGGTCTCACTAAGTTCGGCAAGGACATTGTCAGCGAGGAATAATTCAATATTCAACCTTCAAAAAAAGTAACTCATATGGAAGATTTCAATAAAACAAACGATATTCTCGATTTCGGTGTTCCCGAAGAGAAACACAGCATCATTAAGGTCATCGGCGTTGGTGGCGGTGGTGGTAATGCTGTCAATCATATGTATAAAGAAGGTATCCACGACGTGACCTTCGTAGTGTGCAATACGGATAATCAGGCCCTGAATGATTCTCCCGTGCCTGTTAAGCTGCAGTTGGGTAGTGAGGGCCTTGGTGCCGGTAACCGTCCTGAAAAGGCACGCGCAGCAGCTGAGGAAAGCATTAATGATATCCATAACATGCTGAATGATGGTACCCGTATGGCCTTTATTACCGCAGGTATGGGCGGTGGTACAGGTACTGGTGCGGCTCCTGTCATTGCCCGCGTGTCAAAGGAGATGGATATCCTTACCGTGGGTATCGTTACCATTCCTTTCCGTTTCGAGGGAAATAAAAAGATTGACCAGGCTCTTGACGGTGTTGAGGAGATGTCAAAGCACGTGGATGCCTTGCTTGTTATTAATAATGAGCGTTTGCGCGAGATATATCCTGACCTGTCGTTCCTCGATGCTTTCGGAAAAGCTGATGATACGCTGTCGGTGGCAGCAAAGTCTATTGCGGAGATTATCACCCTCCACGGTACGATGAACCTTGACTTCAATGATGTGAAGACCGTACTCCAGGATGGTGGCGTGGCTATCATGTCTACGGGTTATGGCGAAGGTGAGGATCGTGTGAAGAAGGCTATTGACGATGCCCTTAATTCTCCGTTGCTTAACGATAATGACATCTTCAATTCAAAGAAGATTCTGCTGAATATCTCGTTCTCACACCAGAAGGATTCTAAGGATAATTTCATGATGGAGGAGATGAACTATGTTCATGAGTTTATGGATCGCTTTGGCAATGACTTCGTATTCAAATGGGGTGTTGCTGTTGATCCTGAACTGGGCAAACGCGTCAAGGTTACCATTCTTGCAACAGGTTTCGGCATGCAGGATGTGGACGGTATGGAAGAGCGACTGCTTCGTCAGCAGACCAAGGAAGATGCAAACAGACTGGCAGAAGAACAGGAACGTACAGCCAAGCGTGAAGAACGACGCGGACATTACTATGGTGACAGTGATTCTGCAAGGATTCATAAGCGTCGTCCCAATATCTATATCTTCGGTCCTGAAGATTTAGATAATGATGATGTTATCTCTGCAGTGGAACAGACGCCTACTTATAAGCGTACACGTGAAATTCTGGCTAGTATTGGTAATCAGAATGTTGTAGAAGAAATACAGCGTCCGGAAACGCCAGAGACACAGCAGGGCGTAATCAGTTTTGTTTAAAAAAATCTCTTATTTATTTGGCTAGTCGCTCTGAAAAGTGTATCTTTGCATCCGAAAGTACCCGAATGAGTGTATAACCTAAAATTATTCATAGAGATAATATCTGTTTAAAATGAAAAATGTACCAGTAGTTAAGGTTGGAATCGTCGCTGTAAGCCGCGACTGTTTCCCCGAGTCATTGGCTGTTAACCGTCGTAAGGCTGTTATCGCCGAGTATGAAAAAAAGTTTGGAAAGGATGGCATCTATGAGTGCCCCATCTGTATCGTAGAGAGCGAGATTCACGCTAAGCAGGCTCTCGAGGATGTGCAGAAAGCTGGTTGTAATGCCCTCTGTGTATATCTTGGCAACTTCGGTCCTGAGATTTCTGAGACCATGATTGCTGACTGGTTCCAGGGCCCCACCATGTTCTGCGCTGCTGCTGAGGAGACTCAGAACGACCTGATCGACGGTCGTGGCGATGCTTACTGCGGAATGCTGAACGCTAGTCAGGCTCTGAGCCTGCGTAAGACCCGTGCTTATATTCCTGAGGAGCCTGTTGGCGACGCAGGTGAGTGCGCAGAGATGATTCATGAGTTCCTGCCCATCGCACGTGCTATCATCGGTCTGCAGAACCTGAAGATTATCAGCTTCGGTCCTCGTCCAAACAACTTCCTGGCTTGTAATGCTCCTATCCGTGCCCTCTATGATCTCGACGTTGAGATTGAAGAGAACTCTGAGCTCGACCTGCTCGAGGCTTTCCAGAAGCACCAGGGCGACCCACGTATCGACGACGTGGTGAAGGATATGGCTGCCGAGTTGGGTACTGGCAATAAGATACCTTCAGTTCTGCCTAAGCTGGCTCAGTATGAGCTGACTCTCACCGACTGGATCGAGGCTCACAAGGGCTCACGTCAGTTTGTTGCTATGGCCAACAAGTGCTGGCCTGCATTCCAGACCATGTTCGGTTTCGTACCTTGCTACGTTAACAGCCGTCTCACAGGTCGTGGTATCCCCGTAGCTTGTGAGGTTGATATCTATGGTGCTCTGTCAGAGTATATCGGAACATGTATCACTGAGGACGCTGTAACCCTGCTCGACATCAACAACTCTGTACCTAAGGATATGTACGAGGAGAGCATCAAGGGTAAGAAGTTTGAGTGCGATACCTATACAGAGAAGGAAATCTTCATGGGCTTCCACTGTGGTAACACCGCTTCTTCTAAGGTTTGCAACTGTCAGATGTGCTTCCAGCGCATTATGGCCCGCGCTCTGCCTGTAGAGGTAACTAACGGTACACTTGAGGGTGACCTGACTCCTGGTAAGGCTACAATCTATCGTTTGCAGTCAACAGCCGATACGAAGCTCCGTGCTTATATCGCTCAGGGCGAGATTATTCCTGTGGCTACTCGCTCATTCGGTTCTATCGGTATCTTCGGTATCAAGAACATGAGCCGCTTCTACCGTCACGTGCTCATCGAGAAGCACTACCCACACCATGCAGCTGTGATGTTCGAGCACGCTGGTAAGTACCTGTGGGAGGTTCTGAAGTACATGGGTATCCCCGTTGAGGAGATTGACTACAACTTCCCCAAGGGTGACTACTATCCCACAGAGAATCCTTTCGCATAAGCGATAGAACGGAAGTTCTGTAAAAATAATTATAGCAATCTGTCAAAAAATCGTTGACAGATTGCTTTTTTTTATTTATATGTCGTACCTTTGTAGGCGAAAACTTAAAAACAGGTAAACTGATGAATCAGCTACTAAGATTTTCTGTTACAATATACATACTCGTATTATCGTTTACGAATGCAAGGGCACAGCATATTCCCACTGTAACGTGGGATAGTCAGAGCCTCCTCATTGACGGACACCGTGTATGTCCTGTGATGGGCGAGATACATTATTCGCGTATCCCTGCTGACGAATGGGCTGACGAAGTCAGGAAGATGAAAGAGGGTGGTGTCACTATTATTGCTACTTATCTGTTTTGGAATCATATAGAAGAGCAGGAAGGTATCTTCCGCTGGGACGGACAGCGTTCGTTGCGCAACTTCCTGGAAGTGTGTAAGAAGGAGCAAATGCCAGTTGTCCTGCGCTTGGGACCGTTTTGTCATGGCGAGGTACGTAATGGTGGCATTCCAGACTGGGTCTTTGCTAAAGGTTGTAAGTTACGTGAACAGAATCCTGTATTCTTGGGTTTAACAGAGCGACTCTATCGGCAGATTTTCACGCAGGTGCAGGGCTTGCAGTGGAAAGATGGCGGCCCGGTCATTGCGGCACAGTTTGATAATGAGTATCGTGGACGCGGTGAGTACCTGATGGCCCTTAAACAGATAGCCTTGAAGATTGGTTTTGATTTGCCGTTTTATACCCGTACTGGCTGGCCGGAATTACGCACGCCAGTACCCTTTGGTGAGATGCTTCCCCTTTATGGTGACTATGCCGATGGCTTCTGGGATAAGGAGGTGACTGAAGGCTGTGGTAATTATTATAAGGCCTTTAATTTCAAAGGTTTCCGTTCTTCTACAGCCATAGGCACCGACCTCTTAGGAAAGCAAGAGGAGAAACTCAATGAGGGTGATGAGCAATATCCCTATTTCACCTGTGAACTTGGAGGTGGTATGGCCACTGCTTATCACCGTCGTCCGTACGTCTATCCTGAGGATGCTTACTCCATGGCATTAGTAAAACTGGGTAGTGGTTCAAACCTCTTGGGATACTATATGTATCATGGTGGTACAAATCCAGAAGGATTGCTGCACACACTGAACGAATGTCAGACATCGCCTGGTACAGCAAATAACGACTTGCCTGTGATGACTTACGATTTCCAGGCCCCTTTGGGCGAGTTCGGACAGACCTATCCCCAGTATTATATGTTGCGTCCCCTTCATCTCTTCATGCATGACTGGGGTGAGACTCTGGCACCTATGGAGGCTTCTTTCCCTGCTCCACAGGATCTGAAGAAAGGTGAGGATACCCAGTTGCGCTGGGCTATAAGAAGTGCAAAGGGAGAGGATGCTTCTGCCTTTATCTTCGTTAATAACTACGAACGTTTCCATAACCTCTCTGCCAAGAAAAATGTGCAGTTGGAAGCATGTGGCGTAAAACTGCCTAAGTTGACTGTTCCAAGTGGCTGTATGGCAATCTTCCCTGTCAATGTTGACGGTATCCGTTATGCTACGGCGCAACTCGTGGCTCGTCGTGACGGAAAAGTCTATATGATGCAGGTTCCTGGCATCCCCTCAACAATCTGTATGACAAATGGCAAGACGCTGAAGAATGTCAGGCCGCGTGGCACCAGGAACCCCATTTACGATAATATCTATCTGATCACGAAGGCTGAGGCTGAACGTCTTTTCCTGTCTGAAGAGGAAGAGACAAAGAGTATCGCTCTAGCTGCTGAAAAGGTGAAAGAGGCAGGCCCTTTACGTACGATTGTGAAGGGTAGGGCCAATGTGGCTGCGGCACCATCCGAACAGGACTGGGAGCAGGCTGCTGTCTATAGGATACAGATACCGGCTCCTGACAAAGCTGGGGTAGGGGCGTCTCTTCTTTCCATCTCCTATCGTGGTGACTGTGCCCGCTTATATGCCAACGGTCATTTGATAGCCGATAATTTCTACTATGGCCGTCCGTTTCTTTATGGTCTGTGGCGCTTGCCTGAGAACTGCTCACAACTGGAGCTGCGTATACTTCCATTGCAACCGGATGCGCCTGTCTATCTGCCCCGTGAGGCTGATAAGACGGCAGGTGAACAGGTTTACAATGTCGAAATCATCCAGAAGAAGGATATTTAATGACGAAACATTTGGCAGTCTGACCTATTTTGAGTACTTTTGCACCAACAAATAAAATGGGTTATTATGCAGATAAACAGCCATCTTTCCCGATTGTTGTATGATGTGGCTGCCAAGTATGGCGACCGCGAGGCGCTGATTTACAAGAACTTCAGTGGTAAAGAGTGGAAATCATGCTCGTGGAATCAGTTCTCGGGCATTGTGAAACAAGTGTCTAATGCCATGTTGGCTTTAGGCGTAAATGTGCAGGAGAATCTGGGTGTCTTCTCTCAGAACTCTGTGCAATATCTATTCACCGATTTTGGTGCATGGGGCATCCGTGCCGTTACCATACCTTTCTATGCTACCAGTAGTGAGCAGCAGATACAGTTTATGGTTAATGACGCAAAGATTCGCTTCCTTTTTGTGGGTGAGCAGGAGCAGTTTGATAAGGCACGTCGTGTGTTCACCACCTGCCGTTCTTTGGAACGTATCATTGTGTTTGACTCAGCAGTACAACTGCCTGAAGGTGACCCAACCGTGATGTCATTCACCGACTTCCTGAAACTGGGCGAGGGTCTGACTCGTCAGACCGAGGTAGAGCAGCGCCAGCAGGACGCTACGATGGATGATATTGCCAATATTCTTTATACCAGTGGCACAACGGGTGACTCCAAGGGTGTTATTCTTTCTATGGGACAGTTCCATGCAGCCATGGAAGCTAACCACAAGGATGTGCCTGTTGATGAGAACGACCGTGTGATGAATTTCCTGCCATTCACGCATATCTTTGAGCGTGGCTGGGCTTTGCTTTGTATCTCCGTTGGTGCTCGCCTGATTGTGAATACCTATCCACAGGAGGTACAGAAGTCTATGCGTGAGCAGCATCCTACGTGTATGTCCAGCGTGCCCCGTTTCTGGGAGAAGGTGTATCATGGCGTGCAAGAGAAGATAGAGACCAGTGGTACCGTGCAGCGCAAGCTCTTTAGGCATGCGCTTGAGGTAGGTCGCAAGCATAATATTGAGTATCTGGCTGCAGGCAAGCAGCCTCCTATGACACTGCACTTGGAGTATGAGTTGCTCAATAAGACCGTATTCTCATTGGTGCGTAAGGAATTGGGACTTGAGAATGCTCATTTCTTCCCCACGGCAGGTGCAACCGTTTCGGCTCACGTAGAGGAGTTTGTCCATAGCATTGGCCTGAACATGGTTGTAGGCTATGGCTTGACAGAGTCGCTGGCTACCGTCTCGTGCGACCATTTAGGAAAGCCTTTCCAAGTAGGTTCTGTTGGCTTCCCCATCCAGGGTCTCGATATCAAGATTAGTGAAGAGGGAGAGATCCTTTTGAAGGGTCCCACCATCACCCGTGGCTATTATAACCGTGATGATATCACTGCCCAGTCGTTCACGGCTGATGGCTATTTCAAGACAGGAGACTCTGGTTACCTCAAGGATGGCGAACTCTTCCTGAAGGACCGTATCAAGGACCTCTTCAAGACTTCAAACGGAAAATATATCGCTCCGCAGATGATTGAGTCAAAACTCCTGGTTGACAAGTATATCGACCAGATAGCCATCATTGCCGACCAGCGTAAGTTTGTCTCAGCGCTCATTGTGCCCGAGTATAAGTTGCTGGAGGAATATGCACGTACTCATGACATCGCTTTCAATAGTCGTGAGGACCTTTGCAAGGATAAGCGTATTATCCGCATGCTCAGCGAGCGTATTGAGACCTTGCAGCAGCAGTTGGCTCATTACGAACAGGTGAAGCGATTCACGTTGCTCCCCAAGGGCTTCTCCATGGAGCGTGGAGAACTGACAAACACGCTGAAAATCAAGCGTCGTGTGCTCAACGAGAACTACAAGGCTGAGATTGATAAAATGTACGAGGAATAAAGAATGATAACACAGGATCAATTAAAAGACGTATTAGACAGAGCCGAGAAGCTGTTTCACTATCTGAAGATAGACCAGAAACAGATTGAATTCGAAGAAGAAGATCTTCGTACTCAGGCGCCTGACTTCTGGGAAGACCCCAAGCGTGCTGAGGAACAGATGAAGAAGGTAAAGGCTATCAAGAAATGGATTGATGGCTATAATGATGTACGTACCAAGGCCGACGAATTGCAGCTGGCCTTCGATTTCTATAAAGACGAGATGGTGACCGAGCAGGAGGTGGATGAAGACTACCAGAAGGCTGTCGATGCCATCGAGGAACTGGAACTTATGAACATGCTGCGCCAGAAGGAAGACCCCATGGACTGCGTGCTCAAGATTAACTCTGGTGCTGGTGGTACTGAGGCTCAGGACTGGGCGCAGATGCTGATGCGTATGTATATGCGCTGGGCTGAGGCTCATGGCTATAAAGTCACAATCAGTAACTTGCTTGACGGTGATGAGGCTGGTATCAAGAGTGTCACCATGCAGATAGAGGGTGGCGAGTTTGCCTATGGCTTCCTGAAGAGTGAGAATGGCGTGCACCGTTTGGTGCGTGTGTCACCCTATAATGCACAGGGTAAGCGAATGACATCCTTCGCTTCTGTCTTCGTTTCTCCCCTTGTCGATGATACCATCGAGGTATATGTTGACCCCGCTAAGTTGTCGTGGGATACTTTCCGTTCAAGCGGTGCTGGTGGTCAGAACGTGAACAAGGTGGAATCGGGTGTGCGCCTGCGTTATTGGTACACCGACCCTGATACGGGCGAGGAAGAGGAAATCCTCATTGAGAATACGGAGACGCGCGACCAGCCAAAGAATAAGGAGCGTGCTATGGCGCTGCTCCGTTCACAACTCTATGACCGTGCCATGAAGAAACGTCTTGAGGCACAGGCTAAGATTGAGGCTGGCAAGAAGAAAATCGAGTGGGGTAGTCAGATCCGTTCTTATGTCTTTGATGACAAGCGAGTAAAGGATCACCGTACCAATTTCGAGACCCGTGATGTCGACAGCGTGATGAATGGTAAACTGGATGGCTTTATCAAGGCATACCTCATGGAGTTCCCAGTAAGTGATGAAGATTAATAACCTAACATTAAATTTCATATTACTATGTCTAAAGAAAAGCATTTAAACGCTAAGCAGAAGGCTTACGCTGAGAAACAAGAAAAAGAGGGGCGCAAAGTAGTTAACTGGATTTTCGGAATCCTGATTCTCTTTGCAATCGCATTCTGTGCTTACACTATCTACAATTTCGCTTGATCTATGAGCGGAATGGAGATAGAACGGAAATTCTTGGTGCGCGGCAATGATTTCAAAAGCCGCGCACACAAGAGTTATCGTATCAAGCAAGGTTATATCAGTAGCGGGAATGGACGCACGGTACGTGTGCGTATCCGTGATAATCAGGGCTTCCTGACCATCAAGGGGCCTTCGCTCGATGGCGGCTTGAGTCGTTATGAGTTCGAGAAGGAGATTGCTCTTGAAGAAGCTAATCAGCTTTTCATGATTTGTGAACCTGGCGTTATCGATAAGACCCGCTATCTTGTTGCCAGTGGCAAACATACCTTCGAGGTCGATGAGTTCTATGGCGACAACGATGGATTGGTGATAGCCGAGGTAGAACTGTCATCACCTGACGAACCCTACGAAAAGCCCGATTTCATCGGCGAGGAAGTCACTGGTGATAAGCGATATTATAATTCGCACCTGCGTAAGAATCCTTATAAAATGTGGAAGAACGAGGCCTGACTCTTCTTCCACATTTTTCTTTTTATAATTATTACATTGTTTCTTTTTTGCATTTTATAATTCTCCGTAGGAGTAGTCCCACGCCTACTGCCAAGGTGCACCCTACGGCATCGGCTGCCAGGTCAAGCCATTCGCCGGAACGGTTGGTGGTGCAATAGGCCTGCACCAGCTCAATGACTCCTCCCGTCAGGGTTGGGGCAAGCCATGCCCAAAGGAATAGTTTTTGTTTGTTAAGGCTTTGGTGACTGCGCAGGTATTCAAACCAGATAACCGAGCAAGTTCCTCCATACATCACGAAGTGTGTCCATTTATCCAGGAAGTTGATGCTGGGCAATTCGATATAGTCAGGCGGTAAGAACCAAATAGACAGATACCAAACAAGTGCCAAACACACCAGCGAGAGGGGATATTTCTTAAAAAATCGTATCATTTCTGTATTTTTACTTTCAATCAGGGCGCAAAAGTACGAAATATTTTATAATTTTGCAAGCGATTTCCAAAAATAGGGATTCAGGTTTATAGAAAGATGACAACAGAGAGAGCAAATTTCGGAACTAAATTAGGCATCATACTTGCTACTGCCGGTTCGGCTGTAGGACTTGGAAATGTATGGCGTTTCCCTTATATGACAGGTCAGAACGGTGGTGCCGCTTTCCTTTTGATATACATCGCATGCGTCGTTATCCTGGGTGTACCCTGTATGCTCAATGAGTTTATCATTGGTCGCAGGGCTCAGGCAAATACGGCTCGTGCCTATTCCAAGTTGGCTAATGGCACTCCTTGGCGGTTGATTGGCCTGTTTGGCGTGTTCACCGGCTTTATGATCACTGGCTATTATGTTGTTGTTTCAGGTTGGTGCCTGCAGTATATCTATGCCTCTGTAGCCGGTCATCTGAATGGTGATGCCTCTTACGTAAAGAGTTATTTTGATACCTTTGCCGCGCATCCCTGGAAACCTATCTTGTGGATGCTTGTATTCATGCTGATGTGCCATTTCATCATCTCCAAAGGTGTGGAAAAAGGTATTGAGCGTGCCTCAAAACTGATGATGCCCCTGCTGTTTATCCTGCTGATCATCATCGCTGTTGCATCGTGTTTGTTGCCAGGCGCAGGTCGAGGCATATCTTTCCTGTTTAATCCCGATTTCTCTGGCGTTGACAGCAAGACCTTCCTTGGTGCCTTAGGTCAGGCTTTCTATTCGCTGAGTCTCGGTATGGGCTGTCTGTGTACCTATGCCAGCTATTTCAAACGCGACACCCATCTCACGAAGTCTGCCGTGCAGATTGTAGCTATCGATACACTGATAGCCGTGTTGGCAGGTCTCATGATATTCCCGGCATTCTTTGCCAGCTATCCTGATGCGGCCGATAAGTTGGCCGACCCGGAGCTGGCTGGTCAGTATTCTGGTCCCGGTTTGGTGTTTATAACCCTGCCCAATGTCTTCCAGCAGGCATTCTCTGGTGCTCCGGTGATAGGCGAGCTGGTGGCATTGCTGTTCTATTCCCTGCTGTCGCTTGCTGCCCTCACCTCTCTGATGTCGCTTCATGAGGTCAGCACCGCCTTTTTCCATGAGGAGTTGAAGATATCCAGGAAATGGGGCGCTGCTATTGTTACAGTTCTTTGTGCGCTGATAGGCGTGTTCTGTTCGCTTTCGTATGGCGATACGCGTGAGTGGCTCGTCTTTGGCGGACAGTCACTTTTCGGTTGGTTCGACTTCCTTACAGGTCAGATATTCCTGCCTACAGGCGGACTGCTTACCTGTTTGTTCCTGGGCTGGTATGTACCAAAACATATTGTGAAAGAAGAATTTACGAATGAAGGCACATTGCGTGGCCGATTCTTTGGAATCTACCTGTTTGCTGTGCGTTATGTATGTCCCATCTGTATTCTACTTATCTTCTTACATCAGTTTGGTGTGATTTGACATGAAACTTAGTGATCTTTTTTATCTGAACCGTCATGATCGTCGTATCCTGCTGGTTCTACTCTCTGTGGCTGCTGTGGCCTTTGGCTTGATGTTCTTTGTGGATGAAAAAGGGGAAGAACCTACTAGTTATGCTGGTTTTGCTGGCTCAACTAGTTCTACTAGTAAGACTAGTCCCACTAGTTCTCCCTCTTACTACCAGCAACCCGCGCGTCGCCCTGAGCGTTTTGCCTTTGACCCTAATACAGCTGATAGCACCCAACTGCTCAGACTTGGCCTGCAACCTTGGCAAGTCAGGAATATCTATAAGTATCGTGCTTCAGGCGGCATCTATCGCAAGAAGGAAGACTTTGCCCGTCTCTATGGCCTCACGGTGAAGCAGTATCGTGAGCTGGAACCTTATATCCATATCTCTGCCGACTATCTGCCTGCCTCCACGCTGATAAAGGAAGAACAACGTGAAGAGCAACAAGTAGAGCAACGAGTGGAGCACCAGCGCGACACCCTGCGCTTTCCCGTGAAGATTGCCGAGGGTGAGCATATCGATTTGAATGCTGCCGACACCTCTTTATATAAAAAGGTGCCAGGCATAGGCAGTTACTATTCGCGCAAGATTGCCGAGTATGGACGCAGACTGGGAGGCTATGTCAGTACCAATCAGTTAGACGAGATAGAAAACTTCCCTTCAGAGGCAAAGAAATATTTCTCTGTCAATGCATCCAATGTGCATCAGCTGAATGTCAATCGCCTGTCATTAAACGAACTGAAGCGCCATCCTTATATCAATTACTATCAGGCCAAGGCCATCATCGACCATCGTCGTCTGCAAGGTCCCCTTCATTCCTTGTCCGAACTGCGTCTCTTGCCAGACTTTTCTCCAGAGGCCATCAAGCGACTGGAACCCTATGTCTGCTACTAAGAAGACGTTTTTCCTGATATAATTTGGAAGTTTCATTTTTATTCCTTATCTTTGCCACCGAGTATGTTAGAAAGACAAGAATGCATAGACAGAATTTTGGCGAACGCTAACGAAATTATAGAAGACTTCGGCGTACGCTCACTCCGCTTGTTTGGTTCTGTTGCTCGCAACGAACAACACGAGACAAGCGATGTTGATGTTTTTGTCGATATGGATCCAGACCTCTTTCAGTTGATAGGCCTGAAGGAATACTTAGAAAACTTATTGGGGTGCGATGTTGATATCGTGAGAAAGCATCGTAACAATAATGAATTCTTGCTTAAACAAATAGAAAAAGATGGAATCGATATCATCAAGGAATCTGCCTCTAGTTTTGCATACGCTTAGCCAAATTGAGCTGGCTATCGACAGGCTTCAAGAAAGAACGAAGAGCATTCGTTCTGTAGATGATTTCCTATCTACGCCTGGTGGTATGGAGAAACTTGATGCCGCGTGTATGGTGTTAATTGCGATAGGCGAATCCATCAAGAATCTGGATAAAGTTTCTGAAGGCAAACTCCTGCCTACTTATCCTGCTATTCCTTGGAAAAAGGTGATGGGGATACGTGATATCATGGCTCATCATTATTTTGAGGTTGATGCTGACGTCGTTTTCGAAGTTATAAGTAAGGAGCTTGAGCCTTTAAAGAAAGCAATTTCGTTTTTCAAAGAACAACAATTGGACTAATAATATAAAACTCCGAGCCTGTAAGTGATTCGGAGTTTTTTATTGTTTTTCTTGGAAGTTTCATTAATATTCCTTATCTTTGCGGCAAATAATGCAATATTTGTAATGAGTCCAGTATTTCGACGCGAAAGCGAATACACATTTAAGATATACTCCAATGAGGAAGAACGGATGCATATCCATGTTATTTACCAAAGCCATGATGCAAAATATTGGCTGGAGCCTAAGGTGGAGCTAGCGAAGAATAATGGAATTCCAGAACACAAATTGAATGAGATAAAGAAAATTGTAGAAAAATATGCAGACAGATTTAAGGAACAATTTAAGCAGCACATCGGCAAGCGTATTGATGATTAATGCGCAAGGCATTATGCTTTCCGTGCTTGGTAACGATTACTTCCTCTCGTATAATCGTATACCCTGGATGAAAGATGCACCTATCCGTAGCGTGCTGAATGTACAGATGTCAGGCACAGAAGCTATAGAATGGCCTGATCTTGATGTA
>Ga0256404_1002502_pt1 | contig 40507 bp, 38 predicted proteins | sample RumenRJG_01DNA_FD_185990 | JGI IMG/M metagenome (GOLD analysis project Ga0256404, IMG submission 185990) | Bovine rumen microbial communities from Lethbridge, Alberta, Canada - RJG_01 | ecosystem: Host-associated > Mammals > Digestive system > Stomach > Rumen | place: Canada: Alberta | collected...
TCCGAACTGCAGCAGCTCGCCCGCCATGCAGTTCTCCAGACCGTAGATTCTGGCGATGCCGTCACCTACCTGGATGACCGTACCGAAATCGGAAACGTCCAGCTGGCTCTTGTAGTTCTTTATTTGTTCTTTTATGACCGAACTGATTTCCTCAGGTCTTAAATTCATAACTTTCCTCCCTAAGATAGATTCATTTGACTTGCAAGCTCGTCAAACTTCTTCCTGTACGACGCGTCAATGATCTTGCCTTCGACAAGAATCTTGAACCCCGCCAACAGTCTGGGATCTAATTCATTCTCTAACTTCACATTCATCTGCAAAAGCTTCGAAGTCTGCTCTTCCAGTTCTTTCAGACGCTCCTCGGACAGCTTCACAACAGAATAAACCGTTCCGTAAGAGACGCCTTCTTCGTGCTCGATGAGGCTTTTGTAGACTTTGACGATCCTTTCGAAGTTCATGGTTCTCCGCTTATCTACAAGGATGTAGAGAAAGTTGAGAAGTTCTTCGCAGATCCTGCCCTCAAATATATTCTTCAGGACTTCTTTCTTTTCGTCTGCAGATACGCCGGGATAATTGATGAACTTATGCAGATCCGGCTCATCTCCCATAAGCTGGGCAACAGCCTGCGCTTCTTCGAGGATCTGGTTTTCTTTCCCTAATTCCTGGGCTGCCTCCATGAGTGCAGTCCCGTAGGTCAGGTCAACAGTTAATTCTGCCATTTCGCACTCCTTGCATCCTCAATTGCCTGTTCGATGATCGCGTCCTGTCCGACGTTATCGATCTCTCTACCGACGATCTGTTCCGCCGCAAGCATCGCAATAGAGGCGATCTCCTTGCGCATTTCCTCCATCGCCTGCGTTCTCTCCTGCTCGATGGTCCTTTCGGCTTTCGCAATGATATCGCTTGCCTGCTTACGGGCCTCTTCGATGATGATCTGAGCCTGCGCGTCCGCCTGCTGCTTGGAAGCCTTGATGATCTCACGGCCTTCCTCTTCTACGTTGGCGATCCGCTTGCTGTAGTTTGCCATTTTCTCGTCAGCTCTCTTATTGACAGCCTCTGCTGCGTCGATGGCGTCCTGCACGGCCGCGGCCCTGTCATCCATGAATTTCTTTATCTTTTCCCAGAAGAACTTCCGAAGTATGATGTACAGGATGAATACATTACAAAGAATCATCAGCGATGACCAGTTGAATTCAATAAGCCCCTGTGTCATTTGCATGGCTGTTCCTCCTTCCTTAAATCATACGAGCAATAACTTCCGGGAATTAAAGCAGCGGATTCGCAAACAGAAGCATGATCGCGATTACCAGCGCGAAGATACCCGCTGTTTCTGTCAGTGCTACACCGATGAGCATCAGCTTCAGAAGCGTACCCTGTGCTTCCGGCTGACGTGCTGTACTCTCTACTGTCTTACCTGCGTTATAGCCGATACCGATTCCTACGCCGACCATGGCTATCATTGCAAGTCCTGCTCCCAGTGATGAGAAAGCAGCGATTAATTCTGCACCTGTAAATCCTGTCATTTTATTCTCCTCCTTAAATCATTTGTTATTGATTTGAAAACAATATCTGAAACCGGCTTCCTGTATGCCCTTCTTTCTGCAAAAGCATTCCGGCCCGGTTTTCCAGCCTTTGCATTATTAACTCTCTACCGGATGTCTGCCGTTGTCGATGAATACCATCGTCAGCATGACGAAGATATACGCCTGCAGGATCGGCTCGAACATGTCGAACCAGAAGTTCAGGATCAGCGGCCAGCCGATCTGGAAGAACGGGATAACGGATTCTCTCGGAACATCCGCGAATATGTTGACCACGGCAGCGGATGCTGTGTGCAGACCGCTGTAGACCAGTCCCATGAGAATGACGCCGGCTAAAATGTTGCCGAAGATTCGGCAGGCCAGCGTGACCGGAAACATACTGTCACTGATGATGTTCAGCGGCAGCATGAACGGATATGGCGATGAGAGTTCTTTGATGTAGCCGATCCCTGTCTGCGCCTTGACGGCGTTGTAGTGGATCAGTACGAACGTGACAAGGGCCAGCGGGAATGTACAGTTCAGATCCGATGTGATCGGTCTGAAATCCAACAGCCCGAGCATACTGCCAAGCCCCAGAAATACGATCAGGGTTCCGCAGTAGGGAGCGAACTTCTCGGAGACATCGCCCATGACATCTTTGACCATTTTGTAGACAAACCCTACGAGCATCTCCCCCAGAAGCTGGGCCCCATGGGGTACAGTCTGCATCTTACGCGTTGCCAGAAATGCGAATAACAGAATAGCCAAACTGACGATAACGCTCCAACATACCGTCTCACTGATAGGAACACTTCCGATATAAAATATGATCCGTGGTCCTAATTCCATTCGCTGTCACCTCCTTAGCCAATATGACTGATCATAAGCTTGAGCTTGGCCAGTCATCATCCTCGTCATCGTAGATACTCAGATCGTTCCATTGTTTCGGTTCGGTCCAGTCGTTGAGAGGATTTTTCTTTTTCTTGATGAACTTATACACGATTCCATACAGGAACATGATTCCGAAGTGGATCGTCACGAAGCCGATCCCGCATCCGAATCCGCAGGGCAGACTCAGTTTGATGCAAATGAAAAAAACAGCTCCGTATAAAAACAGCCTCACGATATAACCGAGAAGTATAGGGGACTTCTTCGATTCTTTCATTAAAGACTCACCTGTTTTGATCAGAATGATGAATCCGAGAACAGATACCGCCGTACCTGCGGCAAGACCTGCTGTAAACAGTGCGTTCGGTCCGATCACAAGGAGGGAGATCACCTCGGCTACGGCTGCCATAATCGCGCCGTATAAGATTATCTCATTTCTGAACTCCCTGAGGTTGGTCACATGCCTGTCCTTCCCAATCTATGAAAACACTTATGAAACTGTTACTAAAGTTAGTACTAATTATACATCATTTTGCTGTGATTTCAACTGCTAAACTCCAATTAAAAAATTAACGATGTCAACTGCGCCAAGGCTGAGCCCGAAATTCGCCGAATGTTCAAAAATTGTTTTCAGGGTATTTTAGTAACTAGTTTGCGGTACGAATCGACTGACTTGTTTATAGCCCGCTGATGACATTGCGGACCCACTTTTGGGAAAAGAACCGGGCGGTGACAAGAACACCTTTGACGACGGCTTCGCAGCGCACAGCCATGACCGCCATATAGATGGGCCATCCGAGGACCAGAGAGGTGATGAACGCTGCCGGGACGCCGATGACCCACACCGTTCCGACCTCCGCGGCCGCAGCGAATGTGGTGTCTCCGCCGCAGCGCAGGATCCCCACGATCAGAGTCCCGTTGTAGGTCTCCAGCCAGATCATACAGGAGAAGACGATGAAGGTCTTCCACGCCATCTCCGCGCCGGCAGGCGTGAAATCAAAGAGGCTGAGGATGGGCCTGCCGAAGAGCAGTGAGACGCACCCCATGACGGCGCCGATGAGCAGACTGAGAAGGAGCATCTTCCTCCCCATTTCATAGGCCTCCTGGAACTTCCCTTCGCCGAGTTTCTGTCCGATGATGATCAGCGCCGCGTCACCGATGCTGAACGCCAGCATGGAGAACAGGCTGCTGATCGTATTGCAAGCCTGGTAGGCTGCGCCCGCTGTGACCCCGATCCGCGCGAACGCCGCAACGTACATGGATGTTCCCAGACCCCACATTGTTTCATTGAATGTTGTAGGGATGGAGTTGCGGACGATCCGCAGCGCCATCTCCCGCCCGAAGGTGAAATACTCACGGATCTCTCCTTTGATGATGTTGCTTCTCGCAAAGACAAAGAAGAGTACAAGAGACAGCTCCACCATCCTGGCGAGGACGGTAGCGGCTGCCGCGCCCTGGATCCCGAGTCTCGGCATCCCGAAGTGACCGTAGATCAAACAGTAATTAAAGAAGGTATTTGTGCAAAAGCCTGACACGCTGGCGATCAGCGGCAGGTGTGTCTGCTGGGTCGCCCGCAGCGCGATGGTAAAGCTCTGCGTGATGGGGATCAGCAGGAAGCATACGGCCCCGGTCCTAACGTACGGCGTTCCCGCTTCAATGACCTCGGGGATATTGGTAAAGATTCGGAGCACATACTCCGGCAGCAGAACAGCCACTAAGAAAAACAGGATCCCCATGCCGAAGGTAACGGTCATGGCAAATCCCGTTGTCCTGCGGATGTTCCGATAATCTCCTGTTCCGAAGAACTGCGCCATAAAGGTGGCGTTCCCGCTGGAAAACCCGAACACCAGCATCCAGAAAACGAAGTAGAACTGCACGGAGACGCCAACCGCGTTGAGGGCAAGCTCCCCCAGCCCGCCGATCATCAGATTGTCGACCAGGTTGAGGCTGGAGGCAATCAGGCTCTGTAAGGCAATAGGCCCCGCAATGAGGCCTACCTGTTTCATCATTCTTTTATTGTCGATCGTGTTCAGATTTTCCGTCATCTGTTATTCATCATCTATTCATCATCCGCAAGCTTTTGCGCTTTGCTTTTGATTTCTTCTTCTGTTTTAGGCTTGGGCAGCGGCGCGTCCGGAAGTTCCTTCAGGATCCGGTAGCCTCTGAGGCTGACCTTGTTCGTTCCCGTATCGGTCATGAGAACACCGATGATCAGCGCGGCGATAAACATAAGTCCCAGGCACTCGATGAACAAATCGCGGCTGTAGAGGATCGCCGTGATTCCCATGATCCCGCTGACGCTGTACATCAGCAGCACGGCGCGCCTTTGCCCGAAGCCCGCCCGCAGGATGCGGTGATGGAGATGCTCCTTGTCGGCGGACGCGATGGACTGATGGCGGAGCGTCCGTCTGACGATCGCCATGATCGTGTCGATGATCGGAAGTCCCAGAACCAGCGTCGGGATCACAACGACTACGACCGTAGCGCTCTTGACGGTACCGAGGATCGACAGTGTCGCGATCGTAAATCCCAGAAGCTGGGATCCGCCGTCGCCCATGAAGGTCTTCGCCGGATGGAAGTTGAAGGGCAGAAATCCCAGGCACGCGCCGGCAACCACCATCATGCAGAACGTCGGTCCGTACCATCCGTGGATATAGGAAATATAGGCGATGGACAGCGCGGAGATGGCGCTGATGCCTGCCGCGAGCCCGTCCAGTCCGTCGACCAGATTCACCGCGTTCGTGATCGCGACAATCCAGATGACGGTCACAAAGTAACACACGGCAATTCCCAGATCCATGTGTCCTTCTCCGAACCAGTTCGTTACGAAGTTGATTCTCAGGCCCATTGCAAATACAACACTGGCGCAGACGACCTGCCCGGCGAATTTCACAATGGGTTTCATGCCTTTGAGGTCATCCACGGCGCCCAGAATATAGATCAGCGTGCAGCCGATCATGATCGCAGGAAAATGCCGCTGCGTCTGGGCAAACAACGCGAGACCTACCATGATCCCCGCGAATATTGCTATGCCTCCGAATCTCGGCATAGGTTTGTTATGGACTCTCCTCTTGTCCTTCGGCACATCCATCGCGCCCAGCTTCGGCGCGATCAGGATCGCCAGCGGTGTGGTCAGCGCCGTTACAAGAGCGGCAACCACAAGAGGCGCCCACAGATCAAAGCTTGTTGCGGTCAACTTGTCTCTCCCAGCATTACGATTCTAAGACCGGCTTCTTTCAGTATCTGTACAGCCAGTTCATCCGGATATCCTTCTTTGACGACGATTCTCTGGATCCCTGCGTTGATGATCATCTTCGCGCAGATCACACACGGCTGATGGGTGATGTAGATGGTCGCGCCCTCTACGCTCTGTCCCAGCGTCGCCGCCTGTATGATCGCGTTCTGCTCTGCGTGCAGCGCTCTGCACAGCTCGTGCTTCTCGCCCGACGGTACTCCCAGCTGCTCCCGGAGGCATCCGCCTTCCCGCTCTCCGCAGTGTTCGATCCCTCTCGGCGCGCCGTTGTATCCGGTCGCGATAATGTGCTTGTCCTGCACGATCACAGCGCCGACCTGTCTTCTCAGGCAGGTGGATCTTCTAGCGGTCAGAGCCGCGAAATCCATAAAATATTCATCCCAGTTTGGTCTTTTATCCATATTCTTCTCCTGCATCATCGCTTGGTTTGAATCAATAGAACACCTCTGCCAGATACAGACCGCCGGGCGGAGCCGTATGCCCTGCCTTCTGTCTGTCGGCGGCTTCGATGATTTCGGGTATTTCCTCCGGACGGCGTTTCCCCCGGCCGACCTCCACGAGGGTTCCCGTCATGATCCTTACCATATTATAGAGGAAGCCTTCGCCCTCGATCGTATATTCGATCCGCTGCAGTCTGCCGTTTCCGCCTTCTGTGCCTGCACCGATTTCCGTGCCCGCGCTGTCATCCGCGGCCGCGCCGCATTCGCGCACGCCGGCGTGCATCATCCTCCGGACGGTCGTCTCCCGCGGGTTTCCGCCGGACGCTTCAAAGGACTTGAAGTCGTGTTCTCCTTCGAAGTACTTCGCGGCGGCGTCCATCGCCTGCACATCGAGTCTGTCGCCCACGTGATAGACATAATTTCGTTCGAAGACCAGCGAGCGCTGGGCCTCGACCGGTTCCGCGCTCTGCAGGCAGGCGCCAACGCCTGCGCAGATCCTGTAGATGTACTTCTTGCCTTTGCTGTCGAAACGCGCGTGGAAGCTCTCCGGCATTTCCTCTGCCTTCACGATACGCACCGGAGATTTCGCGAAACCTCCCCGCCCGCTCTCGTGACCTTCCCTGGCGCACAGAGCGTTGTTCACGACCAGCGCCAGCTTCTCCGTCGGGATCCCGATATCTGTCCTGAAGCTCGCGCGCTGCCCGAAGGCATGGACGCCCGCATCTGTCCGGCTGGTCCCGCTGAGCTGGATCTCCCTGTCAAAAAGACGGGACATCGTCTGCTCCAGATACCCCTGCACGGTTCTTTCACCGGGCTGCTTCTGCCACCCGTGGAAGGTGCTGCCGTCGTATGCGATTGTCAGAAGCACATTTTTCTTCATACACAGTTATTATACAGTATGTTCGTCCTTTTATACAAGGACTAACTCTGCCACGCGGACGGCCGCGTCGGCTGCGCGGATAGCTGCTCCGACTTCGCGGACTGCTCCGACTGCGCGGCGTCATCTGTGAACAGTACGAGCTCTCCCGTGCTGCGGCAGTACTTCAGGATGTTGTCCGAAAGCACCTCCTCCGGCTGGACGACCGTGCGATTGGCTTCCCGCACAAGCTGCTGCAGGTACTCTATGGATGCCCCGCAGCTCGCCCGGATGATCATGAACTCATGCAGAGAGCTCGGCAGGGCGATATAGTCTTCCTGCAGAACGTGCGCGATCATAGCCTGCGTGCCCGGATAAAAGAGGGCAGCCGCGCCGTACCGCGGTCTGTCCGTCGTCAGCACGAAGCACATCTCCTCTTCGCTGTCGTCCGCACCCATCAGTTCCCCGGCTCCCCGCAGCACCGCGGATTTGCTTTTCCAGGCGTTGTCCAGCGCGTTTTGAAAAAGCACTTCCATGTCATAGTGACGTTCCTGCGCCAGATCGTTGGTGATGAGCGTGCTAAAGATTCCGCCATCCGACGCCTTGATCTGAACATCGCAGAGCAGCGCGTATCCGTTGCCGACATCCTTATACGGCACGGTTTTCAGAAATTCCCTGTTGTAATCCATTCCCGCAAGCCGCAGGCCGACCTTTCGCTTGATCGTCCGGTACTCCATATCCGGCACCATCTCCGCCGGAAACGGTCCTGCTTCCTGCATGCTCCGGAAGGCTTCCGCAAGCTGCCGGATCAGCAGCGCAGGGTCCGCGCCCCGCTGAAAGTCCCGATACATTTCCTCCACATAATAGGTTGGCGTCGGATCTTCACCGCCGCGGATCATGATGCCATGCAAACGCTGATCGTTCATCTTCATGACCTCCTGCGTCTCCACTTCAACATCCTCCCGCATTTCCTCGCGCAGGAGCGCCTCCAGTTCCTCCGCTGCAAAAGCAGTAAATTCAGTGATATTCATTTGTAAATCTCCCTTCCTTTGCCCCTTATCTTATTTGTTTATCGTTGCCGGATCCGCGTGAGTGTCCGTCTCACACGAATGGTATTACACGAAAGATATCACACGAATGGAATCACGATGAAAACATAGGCCATGGCGCATCCGCACAGGTACGGTCCGAACGGCTTCCTGTCGCCTTTGCGGTATCGGCCTGAGGCCAGTCCCCCCGCCGCGACGAACCCGCTGATGATGACCGCCGCCGCAACAGCCGCGATCGTTCCGTTGATGCCCAGGACCAGCCCCATCGCAGCACACAGTTTGACGTCTCCAAATCCAAAGGCCTCCTGTCCGAATATGAGTTTCCCTGCTGCAGCGCACAGGAGCATGAAACCTCCGCCGATCGCCATACCGATCAGCGGCTGCCAGAATCCCCCAAGGCTGTCCCACAGCTCGCCGCCGGTCGCGCTGCCCCTGGCCGCGCTGATGCCTGCTGCCGCTTCGGACATCCGGCCGTCCCTCCACAGCGGCGCGAATCCGATGGCGTTCAGCGCCAGCAGCAGGACAAACTGATCCGGAATGATCATGAACTTCAAGTCCGCCAGCGCGATGATCAGCAGGATCCAGCACGCGATCAGCCCTGCCGCCGCGATCTGGGTCGTTTCTGTTGTGATCTCCGGCGCCACGCTGAGCCGCCCGTCGCTGTACTCGATCAGAGAAAGGCGCAGGCACAAGGCTATGAACCCGACCGCGTAGACCCACCGCCAGGGATTCTCTTTGATCCGCTTCTCCCCTTTCGCCAGGCGCGGGTCCTTGCCGGGATCCTCCCCGTATTCCGTCAGCCACCCGGCCGGCATGTGGTTGAACACATATACCGCCGCCGGCCCGGCGAGAAAGCCGATCAAGATGCTTGCTGCGATTTTTATGATCAGAACTATCATGATGGTATCTATTATTTCCCCTCCATGGCAAACCCCTTCGCCTATAGATTACTACTAATTGGCACTTCTGTCAATATATGTAATAGCGCTTTGCCCCGGTAGCCATACGGACTGCTTTTGGACGATCCGCCGTCATTCTGAATTTCGGAATGTAGTAGTTCTTGCCCCAAAAGGAGCCAAAAGCTAAGACTTTTTTCATTGATACAGCCGCAGCACACTCATGATAAAGATCGACAAGGTACCCACAGGAGTTGCGACTGGTACAAATCGCAGTTTTATGACCATTTCGCACCAAAAACTGCGACCTAATGCCCTTATCATGCTCTTGGCAACCTCACAAAGTCACTGTAAATGAGCTGACATAAGAAGGAGTCGTAGATATCATCCACTTTTGGGACAAAAACTACTACATTCCGATATTCGCGTGTGCACAGCCCTCGCGTGCACGCGGCCGTCGCCACCCCCGCCAACTTGTTTTTGCATAATTCTTTGCTGTCCCTTGCCTATCTGGGGCGGGCGAGCCTTGAAACGACTGGGGTGTGTTTGTATAATGAATCATGAATCGAAACGGGCCGGGCAGCACAACGGATCCAGGCAGTACGATACATCGAAAAACTACATCAGGAGGCTATACATGGACAGCAAAGAATACATTAACGGTTATATTGAACGGGCGCGCGCGGCGCAGGCGGAATTCGAAAAGATGAGCCAGGAGCAGGTCGATAAGGCTGTGCAGGCGATCGGCCGGGTCGTTTATGAGAACGCCCAGTACTTCGCGGAGATCGCGGTTGAGGAAACCGGCATGGGAAACGTGGAAGACAAGTGCGCCAAGAATAAACAGAAGGCGGGCATCGTCTGGAACAATCTCCGTGGCAAAAAATCCCGCGGCATTCTGGAAACCGATGAGAAGACCGGCATCACGACTGTTGCCAAACCGATGGGCGTCGTGGCCGCGATCACGCCGTGCACCAACCCGATCGTAACGCCTATGAGCAACTCCATGTTCGCGCTCAAGTGCGGCAACGCCATCATCATCACCCCTCATCACAAGTCGGTGAAATGCAGCACCAAGGTCGTTGAGATGATGAACGCCGCTCTGGCAGAGATGGGATATCCGGAAAACCTCATCCAGATCCTTGACGAGCATTCAAGAGAGAATACAAGAAATCTGATCTCAAGCGCCGATGTAGTCGTCGCCACGGGCGGCGCCGGCATGGTCAACGCAGCGTACAGCTCCGGACGTCCGGCTCTGGGCGTGGGCGCGGGCAATGTCCAGTGCATCATCGACGAAGGATACGATTACAAGGAAGCTGTTCCGAAGATCATCAAAGGCCGCTCCTACGACAACGGCATCATCTGCTCCGCGGAGCAGAGCGTCATCTGCCCGGAAGGAGCCTTCGAAGACATCCTGAAAGAATTTGAAGCAAACGGCGCGGTCGTCGTCCGCGACCATGAAGAGTTGGAGAAGATCCGCGGCGCCCTCTTCGAGGACGGCAAAACCAACCGCCACTCTGTCGGACAGAACTGTCAGAAGGTCGGCGAGCTGGCCGGCATGGAGATTCCAGCAGATACGAAAGTCATCGTCGCCGTCGCGGAAGGCACCGGCGCGACCGATTCGCTCGGCGGAGAAAAAATGGCGCCTGTTATCAGCGCCTACGCGTACAAAGACCTTGATGACGGCATCCGCATCGCTGCCGAAAACCTGGAGCGCGACGGCAAAGGCCACAGCGTCTCCTTCCACACAGACAGCGAAGAGCACATTGCGAAGGTCGCCGAGAGTCTCTGCGTTTCCAGATTCGTGATCAACCAGTGCAGCGCCAACTCCGCCGGCGGTTCCTACTTCAACGGACTGAACCCGACCAACACACTGGGCTGCGGATCATGGGGCCACAACTCCATCTCCGAAAACCTGAACTACCATCATCTGATGAACGTCTCCAGAGTCGCCCGCTTCATGCCGGACAACTACGTGCCGACGGAAGAAGAACTCTGGGGCGAATGATCCGGTAAGATTTCAATGACAGGACGAGCACAAACCAAAGCAGCTGAATACATATCCCTTTGTCTGCTGGCTCTGCTTCTGGGCTTCGCAGCAGGCGGGATCGTCTGGGCTCTGCTGCAGATCATGCAGATCGGCATAGAGCTGCTTTGGACTGTTCTCCCAAATGCCCTGGGGCTCATGGATGTCCCGGGCATTCTTGTTTTTAACCTGATTATATGCATTACAGGCGGCGTCTTGATAGCCATCGGGCAAAAGCATTACGGTCCTCTCCCGGATGACATGGAGACTGTCATGACGAAGGTCAAAACAGACGGACGCTATCCTTATGACCGTCTTCACTTCATTGCCATAGCCGCGATCCTGCCGCTCATATTCGGCGGCGCTCTCGGGCCGGAGGCCGGCCTTACCGGACTTATCGTAGGGATATGTTACTGGATTGGCGACATCCTGGGCTACAGAAAAGAACAAGTCGAGGCTCTGGCGGAAGCCGGTTTTGCTGCTATTGTCGGCGTGGTCTTCGGTGCACCTCTCTTCGGCGTCGCCCACAGGTTGGAACCCGACACCAGTTCAGAAAAATACACCAGCAGATTCACAGGCAGACGCACCCGCATCGCCATCTATCTCAGCGGGGCGCTCGGCGGCATGCCGGCCTTTTATCTGCTGGGACACATTACCGGCCGCAGGGCGGGACTGCCCAGATTCGGCGCCCATCACGCGATCGGTCTCGATCAGTGGAAGTGGGTCCCTGTACTGATCATCATCGGAATACTGGCTGCCCTGTTCTATCTGATCGTCCGCAGAGCATCCGCTGCCGCTGCAGAAAAACTCGGCTCCCACTGTTTTATCAAATCCATTATTGCCGCAGTATGTGTGGGCTCCGCAGGAACCTTTCTTCCTATGACCATGTTCTCAGGGGAGCACCAGCTGGCTTTCATCATAGAAAACTGGCAGTCAGTTTCACCCTCTGAGATGATCCTGACTGCCATCATCAAGCTTGCTCTTGTGAGCCTTTGCATTCACTTTGGCTGGCGGGGCGGAAGTATCTTCCCGATCATCTTCAGCGGCTCTCTGCTCGGTTACACCTTCGCCCTTATCACCGGCATGGATGGGTCCTTTGCTGTAGCCGTCCTCGTGTCTTCCATGTACGCGTACATCATGCGCAAGCCCGTCGCGGTCGTTATGATACTGCTGCTCTGTTTCCCGGTCACATTCATACTCCCGATCTGCGTTTCAGCCTTTATTGCTGCGATGGTTCCGATTCGAAGAATGTAGCTTCGATATCCCCTGCCTTCGTCTTCAGGGTGAGTGTGTTCGGTCCGCCGGTAAGGCTGTAATCCTTGACTTCCTTGTCGGAATCATTGACCTGCACATCACCGGAGCCCGCGTGCAGCGATCCTCCAAACTGATCCACCGACAGAGCTGAATCGAATTCGATATCCCCGGCATTTACATCCGCGCGAATGTCTCCTGTACAGTTCTCGATTGCGATATCTCCCGCATCGGTCTTGAGCGCCAGCTTGCCGCCGGTCACACTGTCCACTTCGATGTCTCCGGAATCGTTTGTGATGTTCAGGTTGTCACATTCGATGCCGCCCGCGGCGATGTCGCCGTAGCCTGTGCTGATCTCGATGCTGTCCAGTTTCTTCTTGTCACAGAACACGACTACGTTCGGTGACGAGTCTTCGGTCGACAGGTTGACTTCCATTTCCGGGCTGACCGCGCTGCTCTTTATGATTAAAACCCCTTTTTCAACTTTTACTTCCGGCATCTCTGTGCCTTCTCTGTAGTTGACCATTACGTTGCCCGCGAATTCATTCTCGTAGGCGTCCGCGATCCAGTCTTCCGCGAAGTCGGCGTCCATCTCTTCCGCAAACCCCGGTCCGACAATCGCGATATCCATATTGCCCTCGGCCTTGATGGAATCGTACGCGTCTGTCGGGAGCAGGTCCGACTCTTCATTTCCCGATCCGTAGTGGAACCAGGAATGGGACTGTTCGACTTTCTCCATGTTTTCCACGCCGCCCGTCGCGAAACCGGCTACCGTGAGGATGATTCCCAGGACGCACACCGCGCCGCAGGTTATAAAAAACTTTGTCATCTTACGCATTGCCTTCACCCCTTTCAACTAATGCATGCTCTGCGTTCTCCGCGTTCTCCGCGTTCTCCGCGTTCTCCGCTTCTGCCGCGTCGGCGGCGATCTCCTGCAGGAACGCCTTCTCCTCTTCGTCCGCCTGGGACACGTAGACCCATTCTTCTCCGGCCGCTTTTTCTTCCGCGAGCCGCTTCATCCGGTGTTTGTCCCTGCTGCGCCGGATGGCTTTTGCAATGGCTCTGACAGCTGCTCTGACCCCGAGGAAGAGTCCGGCGCCCGCCGCCACGGAAGCCGCGAGCACGATCAGTCCGATGCCGATCATCATGACGCCCGATGAGGCCGCGTCCGCCAGCGCGACGAATCCGAATACAGTACATCCAAGTCCCGCGACAGCCGATCCGATGATCCCGGCCGCCAGACCGACCACCGCGCAGCCCGCTCCAAACAGCACCAGGACCGCGCAGATCGCGATCGGGATGGAAACCGGCGCGGATACGATCCCGATGATGACCCACCAGGCCGCGGAAAGCCGTTTCCGTACGGTCGGCTTCTTATCCAGCAAGGACTCGTCTCCGTCCAGAAGCCTTGCCGCGTAGTCCGCTTTGATCTGCGCCGCGATGCGCTTCGGATTTCCCAGTTCTTCGGCGATCTCCTCTTCTGTTTTTTCTCCGGCTTCCAGAACCTCATCGAAGTACTCTTCGTAGAACTCCGTCGCCGCCACGATCTCTTCCGGCGGCAGCTTCCGGATGCCTTCTCTGAGCGTAACAATAAATTCCTGCTTAGTCATTCCTGCCACCCCTTTCGTTCCCGTCCATCAGCTTATTGATAGCGTTCTTGTAATCTTCCCACTGCTTCCTGTACTCGGCAAGCTGCGCCTCACCCTTGTCGGTGATGGAATAGTACCTGCGGTTCCTGCCCTGATACGGCTGATCGTACGTCCTGCAAAGGCCGTCTTTCTGGAGCCTCCGCAGGACCGGATAAAGCGTCGATTCGGAAATCTTAATGGCGCTTTTCATCTCCTGTGTGATCTCGTACCCATATGTGTCTCCCCTTTTGAGTATTGCCAGGGCGCACGCATCGAGCAGGCTTGATTCGATTTTGAATGCCATATTCGTGCCTCCTTTCGTCATGCAATATTGTTTCTTGTCTGATACTATACAGCATATAATATTGTTTGTCAACTACTTATCGAAAAAAATATGCACACTTCTTGTTAAATAAATAACAATTTTCTATTTACTCGTTATTATCATGATGTTAAAATACACGTGTGGTAATGGATTTATAAACCGGGAGGAGAATAGTATGTACAAAACTTCTTTACTCGAAAAGAAATATCAGGAAAAGCTCATCACGGCAGAACAGGCTGCTGAAATGGTCCACAACAACAACCGAATCCACTTTGGTCTGGGCCTCGGTACAGTCAAAGATATCGATAAGGCACTCGCCAAGCGGGCGGAAGAGCTTTGGAACGTTGAAATCATCAGTACGGTTGGCGTGAGGAGTGCCCCGTTCGAAACCTATCTGGCAACAGATGACAATAAGAAAGTACGATTCTCCTCAGCACACTTCAGTTCCTTCGACCGTGAAATGTGCAAGGCCGGCCGCTGCTGGTACATCCCGATGATGTTCAATGAACTGCCGGTCTACTGGCAGCACAATGACAGCGGACTGGACATCGCGTTCTTCCAGGTCGCTCCGATGGATGAGCACGGAAACTTCAACATCGGACCGCAGGTCGCGGACATCTGGGGCGTTATCAAGAGCGCCAAGAAGGTCATTGTTGAAGTCAATGAGAATATGCCGATCGCTCACGGCCATCAGACGCAGCTGAACCTCTACGGCGTCGACTACGTCGTCGAGGGTTCCAACTCCCCGATGGATGAGCTGGTCAATAAAGAACCGACCAAGGTCGACAAATATATTGCGGAATACGTCGTTTCGCAGATCGAATCCCACAGTACCCTGCAGCTTGGAATCGGCGCCCTGCCCGGATGCATCGGGTCCATGCTCGCCGACTCCGACGTCAGGAACATCAACGCCCACACAGAGATGTTCGTAGATGCGTACGTCGATCTGTTTGAAGCCGGCAAGCTCACAGGCAACAAGCCGGTGGACAAAGGCAAGGCGGTATACACCTTCGCCGGCGGAACGAAGCGGCTTTACGACTTCATCGATGACAACCCGATCTGCTGCAGCGCTCCTGTAGACTACGTCAACAGCATCGAAACGGTATCGAAGATCAACAACTTCATCTCTATCAACAGCTGCATCCAGGTAGACCTCTACGGTCAGGTCTGCTCGGAGTCCGCGGGCGTACAGCAGGTATCCGGAACCGGCGGCCAGCTCGACTTCGTTCTCGGAGCCTACGCGTCGAAGGGAGGCAAAAGCTTCCTCTGCACGCCGTCCACCAGAATGCTCAAGGACGGCACCAGAGAGTCCCTCATCAAGCCGATGCTCTCCGAGGGCAGCATCGTCACAACGCCGCGTACCGCTACCAACTTCGTCGTCACCGAGTACGGCATCGCCAACCTCAAAGGCAAGAACACCTGGCAGCGCGCGGAGCTCCTGATCAACATCGCCCACCCGGACTTCCGTGATGCACTCATCAAGGACGCCGAGAAGATGGGCATCTGGAAGAATACCTCCAAGGTTTCCTTCTAAAAACGAATTTGATAAAGGGCGCAGGTTTGAACTGCTACTCGTCAAGTAGACAGTCGAAATAAAAGAAATATTTTTTCTCCAGCTTCCTAATTTGGGAGCTGGAGTTTTTATGCGGCCATCGAATACTGAGCGTGTTTCTCCATTGGGGTGAGCACTCCCAGTCTGCGCTGGTAGCGCTTGTTGTTGTAGTAGTCGATGTATTCGGTGATCATTTGAACCACTGCTTCACGGCTATTGAATTTACGTTTGTAGTAACGTTTTTATGGTTTTTGCGTCCGTCACCTGATTGATCTGCCGCCTGAGCGCTGTCGCGCCGCGCATGCCCTTGGTATACGGTCCGACGAATTTGCGGATCTCTTTGACGGCGATGGCTTCGCCCTTATCCTCGCAGAGCATTTCCAGGTGCCGGATGAGCATATCGATGCGCTCCTGCCGGTCCGCTCGAACGACGACCGAAGCATCTGCCGCGTTTCTCGCCGCACCTGCGGCATCCCTTGCGGCACCTGCTTCATCGCCTAATGGCGATGGTCTTCCCGGCTTCCATCCGAGCTCCCAAAGCAGCCGCGCGTCCCGGAAGATCCAAGGGTTGCCCAGGGCTCCCCGCGCGATCATAACTCCGTCGCAGCCGGTCTCTTCCATCATCCGGATGGCGTCCTCGCCGCACCGGACGTCTCCGTTTCCGATGACCGGGATGCTGACCGCCCGCTTCACCTCCGCGATCACGTCCCAATCGGCCCGGCCTTCATAGTACTGCTCCCGGGTCCTGCCGTGGACCGTGACTGCCGCCGCGCCGGCCGCTTCGATAGCTTTCGCGGCTTCAACCGCCACATTCTCTCCCCGTGCAAAACCCATCCGGATCTTGGCTGTCACAGGCTTGGGCGCGGCGTTCTGATCCGAGGCTTCACCCGCCCCCATCTGGGCGCCGGCAACCATCGCGGCCACACAGTCGTAAAGGACATCCAGCCGCTTCAGCAGTGCGGACCCCTCGCCGTTTCGCACGATCTTCGGCACCGGGCAGCCGCAGTTCAGATCCAGGATCACGTTGTCCTCGCCTGCCAGCTCCCGGGCCGCTTCGTAGAGAATCTCCGGCTCATCCCCGAAGATCTGAAAGCCTGCCGCGCCGCTGAGGGGCAGCTCTGCCGCCGGCCCTCCTCCGCCGCTAGCCCGTCCGGCCTGCCGAAGGCGCTCTGCTTCCTGCGTCTCCTGCTCCGTCAACTCCAGCAGCTTCATGCTTTTGCGGTCGCCGTATTTGAGGCCTTTGCCGCTGACCATTTCCGTAAATACAAGAGACGCCCCCTGCTCTTCGCAAAGCGCGCGCATGCTTTTGTCCGTATACCCGGCGAGCGGCGCCAGGATGAACGGTGTGTTGAATTTGATTCCGCTGATCTCTAACCTTTGTTTCATATCACGATTATAGCAGACCGCAAGCACTGTCGCACAATAAAAATGTTGACAGGCGCCGGTCAAACCCCGGTTCCTGTCAACGTAGAGTCAATATGGTCGTGTTGCTTTTGCAATTGCTTTTGCGGCAGCTGCCGTCTACAGTTTTCCATCGTAGAGCATATCTGTCTTTTCGATTTCTTCCTGCGTAACGTGCTTGCGCGCTTTTTTATTCTTTCGGTAGATCATCTCGAGACCGTCGAGGGTCAGGAGCTTGTCTACATAATCGATGCATGTAACGCCCTGGTCGATCATGGTGGCAAGTCCGCCGGTGGCGATCACCTTGATATCCTCTTCCTTCACGCCGTCATCCGCGCAGTACTCCGCAAGCTCTTTCTTCATGCGGCGTACGATGAACTCGACCAGGCCCATATGTCCGTATACCAGTCCGGACTGCATGCTGTTGATGGTGTTTCTGCAGATCACATGACCCGGCTCCTCCAGTTCGACCTTCGGGAGCTTCGCCGTCTTCTCAAACAGCGCGTCCGAGGAGATCTTCAGTCCCGGGGCGATGGTTCCGCCGATGTACTCCGCGTCCGGCGTCAGCGCGCAGAACGTCGTCGCTGTTCCCAGATCGATGATGATCAGCGGACCGCCGTACTTCGCGTGGGCGGCGACGGCGTTGACGATCCTGTCCGCGCCGACCTGCTTCGGATTGTCGTATTTGACGATCAGTCCGGTCTTGATCCCCGGCCCGATCACGATCGCTCTCGTATTGAAGTACTTCTGCGAGAGATGCTGCAGTGTATAGAGGATCGAAGGCACTACCGTCGCGATGATGACATCTTCGACCTCTGCAAAATCAAGATTTTCATACTGGAAGAGCTGGTTGATGATCATACCGTATTCGTCGGCGCTCTTCCGGTTATCGGTTTCGAGTCTCCAGTTGGTGATCATCTCACCATCCTTGAAAACTCCCAGTACAATATTCGTGTTGCCTACATCGAAAGCAAGTAACATGTTGATTTCCTCCGCTTTACCGCTGCGTATTATATAAACCGCAGTCGCTTTGCTGTTGCCGAAACAAGCAGAGGCGGTTAAAATGACCGCCCCTGTTTATATATCCGTAATTCCAAAATACTTATAATTATTTGAGTGTGATCAGAACATCGCCTGAGTTAACTGAGGAACCCTTGGCTGCTACGATCTTGTCGATTGTTCCTGCGGAAGGTGCTGTGATCTCGTTTTCCATCTTCATTGCTTCGAGGATGAGAACGACATCGCCGGCGTTGACTGCCTGGCCTTCCGTAACCTTAACATCGAGAACTGTTCCCGGCATTGGAGCTGTGACGCTTGCTGCGCCGCCTGCTGCAGGCGCTGCCGCCGGTGCTGGTGCTGCTGCCGGAGCCGGTGCCGCCGCTGGTGCAGGTGCCGGTGCTGCCGGTGCTGGTGCTGCTGCCGCTGCCGGAGCCGGTGCTCCACCCAGATCTTCTACTTCAACTGCATATGTCGTTCCGTTTACAGTGATGTTGTACTTTTTCATTTTCTTTATTCCTTTCGATTAATATTTTCTGGTCTCGAGCCTGTCTTCCAGTCCGGATATGCCCCAAGGAGTGTTCTCTCCCGAGAGCCGTGTGATTTTCTTTACTACCAGATTGTTTGCGTTCGCACCTTGATATGCCGCAATGGCTGCCGCAATGACTGCCACCAGGCTGTCATCGGAGGCTTCCTCTACAGGCGCTGCCTTTGTCTCGACAGGTGCAGGTGCTGCTGCCGGTGCTGCTGCCGCTGCCGGCTTCTTGGTTGTTGCTCCCAGAATCCGTCCCATGATCGCGATGAATATCCAGATGAGAATCAGTACTGTAAACGTGATTCCCAGTCCCATGATCATCGTGATCAGAGAAGCCTGCATCTTCTGCCCGAATGTCAGAGAATGCATCAGCTCAGGATTTGAGAATATCTCCATTAAGCTCATATTGCTTGTATCCATGCTGTCACCTCCTTAGAGTGGAATGTCGCCGTGCTTCTTAGGCGGCAGTGTTTCCTTCTTGGTCTTCAGCATGTCGAATGCACTGATGATCCTCTGACGCGCGGTCGCCGGTTCGATGACGTCGTCTACATAACCCAGACCTGCTGCGTAGTACGGATTGTTGAACAGTTCTTCGTATTCGTCGATTCTCTGCTTTCTCAGCGCTTCACGTTCATCATCATCCTCGATCTTCTTGAGCTCTGCCCTAACGGAAGACATGATGTTAACTGCACCTTCCGCACCCATAACTGCGATCTGCGCAGACGGCCATGCCAGTACCATGTCGGAGCCCAGTTCCTTGTTGCACATTGCGATGTAAGCACCGCCGTATGCCTTTCTCAGGATCATTGTGACCTTCGGAACGGTTGCTTCGCAGTATGCGTAGAGCAGCTTCGCTCCGTGTCTGATGATGCCGCCGTATTCCTGATTCGTTCCCGGAAGGAATCCCGGAACGTCTTCGATGGTCAGGATCGGAATGTTGAACGCGTCACATCTTCTGACGAATCTCGCGGACTTGTCGGAAGCGTTGATGTCGAGGCATCCCGCGCCGACAGCCGGCTGGTTGGCGATAACGCCGACGGTGGTTCCTGCCATTCTGATGAAGCAGGTGATGATGTTCTTCGCGTACATAGCGTTTACATCGAAGATCTTGCCGTCATCCGCAATGCCTCTGATGATGTCATACATATCGTATGCCTTGTTCGGATTGTCCGGAATGATTGTGTTGAATTCCGGGATCAGTCTGTTCACATCGTCAGTGCAGGCGTATGTCGGAGGCAGTTCCTTGTTGTTGGACGGCAGATACGTCAGCAGCTCTCTGACCTGCATCAGTGTATCCTCATCGTTCGCTCCCATGAAGTGCGCAACGCCGCTGACGGTGTTGTGTGTTCTCGCTCCGCCCAGCTGTTCGGATGTAACGATCTCACCGGTTACAGTCTTGATTACGTTCGGTCCCGTAATGAACATCTGTGATGTCTGGTCGACCATGAAAATGAAGTCTGTGATCGCCGGGGAATAAACTGCGCCGCCCGCGCACGGTCCCATGATTACTGAGATCTGCGGGATAACGCCTGAAGAAATCGTGTTGTTGTGGAAGATCTTACCGAATCCGGAAAGCGGTGCTACGCCTTCTTCGATTCTGGCTCCGCCGGAGTCCTGCAGACCTACAAACGGCGCACCCATCTTCAGTGCCATTCCCTGCACCTTTACGATCTTCTCGCCGTGGTATTCACCCAGTGACCCGCCGCCAACGGTGAAGTCCTGCGCAAACGCGAATACCAGACGGCCATCGATCTGACCGTAGCCTGTTACGACGCCGTCACCAGGCATGTCCTTCTCAGGCATACCATAGAACGGGCATCTGTTCTTGACAAAGGTGTCCATTTCTACAAACGTGTCTTTGTCAAAAAGGATGTTCAGTCTCTCACGGGCAGTCAACTTGCCTTTTTTGTGCTGTGACTCGATCCTTTTGTCTCCTCCGCCCTGATAAAGGTGTTCTTTCTTTTCGAGGAGTTGTTCAAGCTTGTTCATTTGGTTACTTCCTCCTAATAAAAGTATTTTGGATATTGGTATTCATTACTATGAGCCCCCTGCATCACGAAAGAGATGTCAGACGACAACATACCATCAATACTATATCCCAACAACCCTGTGATTTCAACCAAAAAATAACAGAAAGCGGCTTTGTATACATTATATTTCTCATGGATTTTCCTATTATAGAAGCGCTATAATCCGATTTTTTATGATGCGCTCCTTCGCAAGTGTTTCTCTCGGTATTCCTGCGACTCCATCATCCGCGCGCGAAAAAAGAGCTGCCGCAGCAGCTCTTTCATTCTATTCCGGTTGTATGGCTTTTGCAGCGGTTTAGTACGGGAAGTTCCTGTGGAGCGGATACTTGTCCGTGAGGCCCTTGACGATAGCTCTGGCTTCTTCCATCTTAGCTTCGTCTTCGCCCTTGCAGTCGATGACGAGCGCGATGGCGTCGGTCACTGCCTTGACATCGTCTTCCTTGAATCCGCGGCTTGTCATGGCCGGGGTGCCCATTCTCAGTCCTGATGTGATCATTGGCTTACGAGGGTCGTTCGGGATGGCGTTCTTGTTGGTTGTGATGTTCGCCTCATCCAGAAGTCTCTCGGCCTTTTTGCCGGAGATGTCCTTGTTGAGGAGCTTGACCAGGATCAGGTGGTTGTCACTGCCGCCGGATACCAGTTCGAATCCGTGATCGTTCATGCCCTGCACCAGCGCCTGGCAGTTGTCTATGACCTGCTGCTGGTAAACCTTGAATTCCGGTTGCATTGCTTCATGCAGGCATACTGCCTTGGCTGCGATGATGTGCATGAGCGGGCCGCCCTGCAGTCCCGGGAAGATCGCGGAGTTGATCGCCTTCTTGAACTCTTCCTTGCAGAGGATAAGGCCGCCTCTCGGGCCGCGCAGTGTCTTGTGCGTCGTTGTTGTAACGATGTCTGCGTACGGAACCGGATTCTCGTGGAGTCCGGCAGCGACGAGGCCTGCGATGTGGGCCATGTCGACCATGAGGAGCGCGCCGACTTCGTCAGCGATCTCACGGAAGGTCTTGAAGTCGATGGCTCTCGGATACGCGGAAGCGCCTGCAACGATGAGCTTCGGCTGGTGCTCTTTGGCTTTTGCTCTGACGTCATCGTAGTCGATTCTCTCGTCTTCGCCGAGCCCGTATGCAACGAAGTTGTATGATTTACCTGAAATGTTGACCGGGGATCCGTGGGAAAGATGTCCGCCGTTTGACAGGTCCATGCCCAGCACGGTGTCGCCGTAGTTCAGTACTGCCTGATAAACAGCTGTGTTGGCGTTGGCGCCGGAGTGCGCCTGCACGTTCGCGTGGTCTGCGCCGAAGAGTTTGCAGGCTCTGTCGATTGCCAGCTGCTCTACCTCATCCACGAATTCGCATCCGCCGTAATATCTCTTGCCCGGATATCCTTCGGCATACTTGTTGGTCAGTGCGCTTCCCGCAGCTTCCATGATTTCGTAGTTTACGAAATTCTCTGATGCGATCATCTCGATTTTAGTTTCCTGACGATTGATCTCGCGCTTGATCGATGCCGCTACCTCGGGATCCGCCTTTTCCAGATAATTGAAATACATAATAACTCTCCTTTTTGTGTTACTACTAATAAAGTGCTTTATGCAAAGGCCGCAGATTCTTTCTGCCCGCCATTTCCATTATACCCAATCTGACCGCCGCATACAAGGCTAGACTGCGTCAGCTCACCGCCCGTTCCAGGCGCTTCAGCGCCAGCGCCATCGTAAGCCCCGGCATGGTTCTGCTGCCGGTCACCTCAACGCCCAGCAGCTCATTGATCTTCTTGAGCCGATACTGTACGGTGTTTGTATGGATGTCCATGATCTGCGCCGTCTTGCCGGTGCTCATGCCGGCGTCCAGCACAAAGGTCTCCAGCGTATCCAGGAGCTGCTGCGATTTGCTGCCGCCCATCCTGCGGAACGGCTCCAGCAACTCCGCGTAGTTCTTGTGCACGAACCCGCCCTGGATCTGAATGTTGATGCAGTTGTTCACAAGGGTCAGCTCATACTTGGTAAAGACCCGTTTGTAGGGGAACACGCTCTGGGCGAAGGTCCAGCTTTCATTGATCAGCTTGTAGGCGTCGCCCGCACCTTCGATTCCGCTGATGCCTGTCACGTGAAAGATCCTCGCCGCCCTGTTCTCCTTGAGCTTATCGAACAGTTCCGTGCATTCTGTCTGCAGATCCGTATCGTCCGCGGCGTGCTCTGTCTTCAGGATCATTCCGTAGGTCTCATCGCCCTCCGCGATGTGCATCACCTCAAGGTCTGTATCCAGCTCAAAGGCCGCAAACGCGTGGGATTCCTCTTCCTTTGGGATGCCTTTGCAGAAAAATACGCTGCTGATGTCGCCTCCCGCGATCCGCGATTCGTCCTGCAGGTTGTAAGCCAGCGACTTGTTGCCTCTGATCAGAGCCTTGATGAAATCGGACTTGGCGTCCCGCTCCGGCGTGAACTTCCACATGCCCATGGCCAGCTCGATGATCTCCGCGAGCTTTGTGATCTCTCCCGCGGTGTAAACGTCCTCATTGTCCACAATGAACATGAAGTACTTCTCGTTTCCGATATTCACCGGGCCCCAGTAGGTCAGAACGCCGTTCACGTCGATCTGCGTATAGACCTTGCCGGCGCTTCCCTCAAAGCTCTTTTCCCGGCCCAGCCGGATGGCGTCGGCGATGGTCGCCCTGTGCCTCGTCTCAACGGTGAGCACCGGGTTGAAATCCTCGCTCAGAATGATCAGCTGGAAGTCATTATTGATCGCAGCCTCCCGCACCGCGTCCGGGAAGCTGGTGTGTTTCTCGAAATTCAGCAGGTGGAACACTGTGTTGTTGATCAGGGAATTGTTGAAGTTCTCTCCGTAGAGGATGCTGTCCATGATCTGGGCGATGGCCTGCTCATAGCGCGTCTCCGGCGCCATGCGGATCAGGGTCAGCCCCGCTCGTTCCGCTGTCGCGATCACCTTGCTGTCAATATCTCCAGCAAAGAACACGGCCAGGGCCGGACAGCCTCTGCGCGCGATCCGTTCCACCAGCTTGCACTGCCTGGCGGCGTCGTCCTTCGCGCCGAGAAATCCTGTCAGCAGCATTTCGTCCTTGCCGGGACCGTACAGTTCCAGATCCTTCTCATCGGCACTGTCAAACACAGAAACAGAGCTTACATTACCTGTAAGCCCTTCTTTCCACGCAAGTACCTCCGCCCCCGCAAAAGCATTCAATGCGAGGCAGTCCTTTACTGTCAGTTTCATTCCTCGTCTTCCTTTTCTGCTTCGTCATCGGCTGCTTCGGCGTCGGCCTCTTCTTCGGTGTCGGTTGCTTCGGCGTCGACCTCTGTTTCACCTTCAGATTCCGCGTTGTCGTCGGTCGCTGCTTCGGCGTCGACTGCGTCTTCCTCTTCGGTTACGTCTTCGGCGTCGGCCGCCGTTTCATCGTCGACTGCTTCGAACTCAGCGTCCGGCAGCTCTTCCTCCACCGGGGTCGCCTCTGCGGTTTCGTCAGCGATCCGGTCTTCTGTTTCGTCCGCCAGATCTTCCGCCTCGTCCTCCGCAGGCGCTCTCTTGACCGGCTGCGGATCCTGCGTCAAATCGTTATAGGTCATGACACGCGGTTTGAACTTGGCTTTGCCGCCCTGCTTTTCGATCATCTCGGTCAGCTCGTCCAGCTTTTCCTGTTCCCGCTTCATTGCCTCTTCCTTGGCCCGCTGCTCCGCTTCGCGCTGTTCCTGTCTTCTCTTTTTGACAGCCGCCTTCGCTTCTTCCTTGTCTTTGGCTTTCTGCTCTTTTTTCGCAGCCGCGAATTCCTCACCCAGTTCTTTCGGCGTCTTTTCGCCGTCGAACAGGGACCGGAACTGCTCGCCGTCAAGGGTCTCGATTTCAAGCAGACCTTCTGCGACAGCAATCAGCTGTTCCCTATGCTCTTCCAGGATCGTGATGGCTGCATCGTACGCTTCTTCCACGATCGCCTTGACTTCTTCGTCGATCTCGTTGGCCGTCTCTTCAGAGTACGCCTGCTTAGATGTAAAGTCTTTGCCGAGGAAGACCTCGTCGGAGGAGCTGTAGTTGACCGGTCCCAGCTTCTCGCTGAAGCCGTACTTGGTCACCATCTCTCTGGCGATGTCTGTCGCTCTCTGGATATCGTTGGATGCGCCTGTGCTGATGTCGTCGAGAGTGAGCTTTTCGGCTGCACGTCCGCCGAGCAGATGGATGATCTGCTCCCGCATCTCTTCCTTGGTTCCGTAGTACTTGTCCTCCTTCGGCAGGATCATGGTGAATCCGCCGGCGCGGCCTCTCGGGATGATCGTGATCTGGTGCACCGGATCGGATTTCGGCAGGCAGTGGGCAACCACGGCGTGACCCGCTTCATGGTACGCGGTGAGCTTGCGCTCATCCTCACTGATCACTCTGCTCTTCTTCTCCGGTCCCGCGATTACCTTGGTGATCGCTTCCTCGATCTCCTCCATCCGGATGATCATGCCGTTTCTGCGGGCCGCCAGAAGCGCCGCTTCATTGAGCATATTCTCAATGTCCGCCGGTGTGAAGCCCGGCGTTCTTCTCGCCAGCACCTTCGGGTCGACGCCCTCATCCAGCGGCTTGTTGCGCGAATGGACTTTGAATATCTCTTCTCTTCCTGTGATGTCCGGGATGCCGATGACGATCTGCCGGTCGAAACGGCCCGGTCTGAGGAGCGCCGGATCCAGTACATCCGGACGGTTTGTCGCCGCCAGAATGATGATGCCGGAATTCTCCGCGAATCCATCCATCTCTACGAGGAGCTGGTTCAGCGTCTGTTCTCTTTCATCATGGCCGCCGCCCAGGCCTGCGCCTCTCTTACGTCCGACCGCGTCGATCTCATCGATAAAAACGATACACGGCGCGTTCTTCTTAGCCTGATCGAACAGGTCTCTGACTCTGGATGCGCCGACACCGACGAACATCTCCACAAAGTCCGAACCGCTGATGGTGAAGAACGGCACGCCCGCCTCGCCCGCGGTGGCCTTTGAAATATATGTTTTACCGGTTCCCGGAGGGCCTACCAGCAGGATTCCCTTCGGGATCCTGGCGCCCAGGCTGTTGTATTTCGCCGGGTGTTTCAGGAAATCTACGATTTCCTCCAGTTCTTCCTTCTCTTCTTTCAGTCCGGCAACGTCCTTGAAGGTGATCTTCTTCAGATCCTCCTGCTTGGCTAGCTTCGCTCTGGACTTGCCGAAGGACATCGCCTTTCCTCCGCCGCCCTGCTGCCGCATGATAAATACGAAGAAGGCGACCATGATACCGATCATCAGCAGTGTCGGAAGCAGCGTCAGCCATATGGACTCCTGCTTCGGCGGATCGCTGTCCAGTTTCAGTGTCCCCGCGTCCACCTGCGGAATGATGTACTGCTCATAGATGAAGTTCAGATCGACTGCACTGTTGACATAGGCGTATACGGTATCGCCCTCCTTCAGCTTTGCTGTCAGCTTCGTCTCCGTAACATTGATGCTCTCGACTTCATTCGCCTTCAGATGGCTGATCATCGTCGACGTCTTGATCTGCTTCATCCCCTGGTCGCTGTCCGTGTTGAAGAACCAAAAGAACCCCAGCACGATCGCGAAAATCAGCAGGTAAATTGTAATGTTTTTCCCTAATCTTCCTTTTCTCAAACTATTCTGTCCTCCATGTTATTTGTTGTCCGCAACAAATCTGCACGATATTTTATCACAAAAACTACCAATCGTACAACAACTGGCAGTTGTTAAAGCTCCAGTTCTCCCACATGTTCATGGAGCAGCGCTTTGGACGCGTCGGTCAGAACCAGCCTTGGATACTCATCGTCTGTCTCAACGAGCATCCCCTCATCCTCCAGTTCCCGGATCAGCGCCGTCAGTTCTTCCTCGCTGAGTTCCTTCAGGCTGCCGAAGGACGAGTTCAACTGCAGACGCCTGTTGAACACGCGCACGCTGTGGCTCCCCTTCAGCACGTCGATCGCAAGCCCTCTGCCCACGCGCTGCTTGCACTTCGCCACGCAAAGCAATATCTTCAGTTTTTCTTCTTCGATCTTATTCATACTATCTCCACGACTCCTTTCCCGACACGCAGTGAATGTCCGTGCGGAAATTCCACTTTCTTGCCGCCGACCCGTCCAAGGATGATCTTATCCGCGGCGGCCAGCCGCTCGGCCGTAATGTCCTGTTCCAAGCCGATCTCCCCAAAGGCTTTCATGACGACCCGGTGGCGCAGCGCTTCGTGGCATTCCGCCAGGCCCCGCCAGTCAAGGATGACGACAGTAGCCGGTGCATCCGATGAGGCCTCCGCGGCAGAGGCTTTTGCGACATCCCGTATGCGCAGCCGCGCGTACGCCCGCTCGGTCTCCTCCCAGAAGTACTCCTTGTCCGCGGCGGCGATCTTCGCCATGCGGACCAGTCCCTCCCGGAAATTCCCGTTGTAGTTTTCTTCGATATATGGAATCAGATCCAGTCTGATTTTGTTTCGCGTATAGATCGCTTCGTTGTTGGTGTGGTCCGTGACAGGATCCAGTCCGTTCGCTTCGCAGTATTCCTCGATCTCTTCCCGCCACACATCAAGCAAAGGCCGGACAATCCGGTATGTGCCGCCGGGCATGTCGCCGGCCTGCCCCGTGTTATCGCCGCGGTACTCCTCCCGGGCGTACGCCATGCCGGCCAGGCCGTCCATGCCGGTCCCCCGGAGGATCCGGAACAGGACAGTCTCCGCCTGGTCGTTGGCGTTGTGCGCGACGGCGATCTTCACACGGCCGGTCGAGGTATGACAGATGCCAGCCGCGGTACTGCCGCCAGCCGCAGAACTGCCGCACTCACCGTGGCCGCCGATCGCGGCTTCCGCTTCGTCCGCCACCTTACAGAAGGCGTCGTATCTTGCCTTCCGGCCGGCCTCCTCGCTGGTCATCCCCAGCTCTTTCGCCAGCGCGGTGCAGTCCACGGTGAACACCCGTGTTTCCAGCCCAAACCGGCTGCACAGGTTGACAACATATGCCTGGTCCGCCTCCGCGGCGCCCGGCCGGAACTGATGGTTCACGTGAACCGGGTGGATCGTAAGACCCAGCTCCTCCCGCAGTTTGAGCAGCACATGAAACAGGCAGACCGAATCGGGTCCGCCCGAAAGGCCGACCACGATGTGGTCTCCCTTCTCGATTAAGCTGTGCCGGCGGATCGTCTCCCGGATCCGCTTCTCTGCTTTTAACATCACTGGTTCCCCCGAGCACATTTCGCAGCCGCTTACGCAGCTACTCTTTCCTGCACTTGACGACCCGGTCGCGTCCCGCCAGGTCATGTATGATCTCTGGCTCGCTGTAGTGGCCTGATTCCATGATCATCTTGCGAAGATCCTCCCCCTGGTCGTAGCCGATTTCCAGGAACAGCCAGCCGTCCTTCTTCAAATATTTATGTGCCTCCGCGACGATCTTTCTGTAGTAATCCAGCCCGTCCTCGCCGCCGTCCAGCGCCAGCATCGGCTCATGTATTTTGACTTCATCCTGCAGCACCGCGATGGAGCTGGTTTTGATGTAAGGCGGATTGCTCACGATCATATCGAACATCCTCACCCGCGCGCCTTTGCCCTGCAGCTTCGCCGGCCAGAGCGGCCTGCCGGAGTTGCCCGACGCAGACGCGCCTGTCGCGTCCGCTGCCGCTGCCGGATCGACCTTCGGATCCATCTGATCGCCGGACGTGATCGCCTCAAACAGATCACCGCACACGAATTCCACATCGCTCCGGTTCTTCCGGGCGTTTTCTGCCGCCAGCGCCAGCGCTTTCCTGCTGACATCGGACGCTGTAACGAAGATGTCCTCGCAGATCTTCGCCAGGGAAATGCCGATCGCGCCGCTGCCGCAGCAAAGGTCCAGTACATCGTACTCCGGCGGCGTGCCGAACAACTTAAACAGTCCGCCGCGCCTTTTGGCCTTTGCATGAGCTGCGCTCTTGCGTTCGTCGATGAGCGTTCTGGCCGCCTCTGTCACCAGCACCTCCGTGTCCTGCCGCGGGATCAGAACGTCCGGACTGACTTTGAATTCGAAGCCCATGAACTCCTGCGTTCCCGTGATGTGCTGCAAAGGCACCCGAGCGGCTCTGGTCTCGATCAGTTTGAAATACTTTTCTTCGGTCTCCGCGTCCGCCTCCTGCTCCTTGTTCAGAAACAGGACCACCCGGTCGCAGCCCGTCAGAAAACAATATAAAGCCTCGGAATCGACGCGGGCGTCCATAACGCCTGCCTTCGACAACCGGTATTCACCTTCTTTGATCAGAACTCGTATCTTCATCTACATCTCCCATACAAGCGGGTATTCATATCTCACTTCCTGTTTCACGGTATACTTCCGCGGCGGCGTGTCGTCGCACACCGCTTTGACGGCGGCGATGGCGACCTCCAGCATCTCGTCATCGGGTTCGGCCGTCGTGATCTTCTGTAGCCACAGACCCGGCATGCTGAGGATCTTGACCACCCAGTTGTCGCTTCTGCCCGCCCACTTCAGCAGTTCATAGGAAAGGCCCGCGATGACTGGAAGCAAAAGCAGTCTGGTCACGATCCGCACCCAAAGCACGGGCCATCCAAGAAGGACATGGCAGGCCAGCGCGATGATGAACACAAACATCAGGAAACTGGTTCCGCACCGGGGGTGCAGCGTCGGATACTGCCGGGCTTCCGCGACGGTCAGCCCTTTCAGGTCCGGCATCGCGGATGCGCCGGCCGCGGTTCCGCCGCCGTTTCCTTCGCCGCCGGTTCCGCTGCTCTGATGGGGCAGATTTTCAAAGGCGTGGATGGTTTTGTGCTCCGCGCCGTGGAACCGGAAGACCCGCTTCATGTCCGGCATGAAGGACACCGCCCAGATGTAGCCGATGAACAGGGCGATTCGAAGCAGCCCCTCCACCAGATTGATCCAGATAACATTGGTCGTCACCAGCTTGGTGACCGACGCCGCCCATGTGGGAAGCAAAATGAACACGCCGACCGAAAACGCCAGCGCGATGGCGACGGAAAATCCGATGAGCACCTTCCAGAGGGCTTCGCTTCCGAATTTCTTCTCGAACCATGCCTCAAATCTGCTCGGCTCGTACTCCTCATCGTCGTACTGCTCGAGGACCTCTGCCGAATCCATCAGCGTCTTCGTGCCGTAAATAAGAGAATCGACAAACGCCACAACGCCCCGCAGGATCGGGATTTTCATCCACTTCCCGTAGGTTTTCGTTTTTTTCGTTTCGATTTCGATATCGCCGTTTGGAATGCGCACCGCGAGGGCGGTCTTCTTCTCGCCCTTCATCATGATGCCTTCCATAACGGCCTGTCCGCCCATCTTCGTCGGACAGGCGTCTTTGATAAATATCTTCTTAAGATCCATTCCCCTTTATTTGAACCTTACTTTCTGTATTACTTCAATAAATGTCTGATTGTCCCGGGTCATCTGCAGATTGTCCAGGATCGCTTCCGTCGCTTCCATATTGTCTCTGCCGCCGAGAGCTCTTCTCATAGCCCATACCGCCTGCATCTCGTCCTGATTCATGAGCAGGTCTTCACGCCGTGTTCCGGATTTCGCCAGATCGATGGCCGGGAAGATCCTCTTCTCCGAAAGTCTTCTGTCGAGGAACAGCTCCATGTTGCCGGTTCCCTTGAACTCCTCGTAGATCAGATCGTCCATGCGGCTTCCTGTTTCGACCAGCGCGGTGGCGAGGATCGTCACACTGCCGCCCTCTTCCAGCTTACGTGCGGCGCCGAAGAACTTCTTCGGCTTGTGCAGTGCGCCCGGGTCGAATCCGCCGCTGAGGGTCTTGCCGGATGGCGGTACCACCAGGTTGTAGGCTCTCGCGAGACGTGTGATGCTGTCAAGCAAAACCACCACATCACGGCCGTGCTCCGCCAGTCTCTGCGCCCTGCCCAAAACCATTTCGGCAACCTTGACATGATGCTGCGGCATCTCATCGAAGGTCGAGTAAATGACCTCGCTCTTCTCATTGATCAGGCTGCGTTTAAAGTCCGTCACTTCCTCCGGCCGTTCGTCAACGAGGAGAACGATCATTTCCACATCCGGATAATGCTTCTCGATGCTGTTGGCAATCTTCTTCAGCAGCACCGTCTTACCGGCTTTCGGCGGAGCGACGATCAGGCCTCTCTGGCCTTTGCCGATCGGCGCGATCAGATCGATGATCCGCAAGCTCAGTTCATGCCTGCCATCCTCCATGACCAGCTTTTCGTTCGGGAATATCGGGGTCAGTCGGTTGAAATCCGGGCGGCGGATCGCCTTGCCGGGTTCTTCATCGTTTACGCTTACCACATAGAGCAGCGCTCCGAATCTGGCGTCGCCCTTCGGCGGTCTGCAGATCCCCTTGACCTTGTCTCCCGTCTTCAGATTGAATCTTCTGATCTGGGCCGGCGCCACGTATATATCTTTATCACTCGTCAGGAAATTGTTGAACCGCAGGAATCCGAATCCGTCATCGGCCATGTCCAGAATGCCCTCCGCTTCATAGCGGTCATCCTTATCCGGCGTCACCTGGTCGGATTTGTCGCCCTTCGCGGCGTGCGCTCCCTTATTATGTTCGCCCTTGCTGTGCTCCGCATTGTTTTCGTTTCTTCCGCGGCCATCGCCTCTTCTCTCGCCACGGCCGCGCTTTCTGTGCTTTGGCTGCTCGGCAGGTTCTCTGCCCTCTTTGGCTGCCGGTGCCGCAGGCTCAGCGGCTGCCGGCGCGTCCGGTGCCGCAGCTTCATGCGCTTCCGGTGCTGCAGATTCATGCGCGTCCGGTGCTGCAGATTCCTGCGCTTTCGTCGCATCGTTCTCCTGCGCTACCGGTTCTTCCGCGGGCGTATCGTCGGCCTTTGCTTCCGCCTTCGTCTCGGAGGCTTTTGCTTCGGAGGCCTTCTTCTTGGTGTTCTTCCGCGCTGCAGTCTTCTGCTTCTTTGCGGTTTTCTCCTCAGCTTGCGGCTGGGCCGCTTTCTCTTCCGGCGCCGTCTCCGCCGGCGTATCTTCATCGATCATGAGCGCAGCAACAAGCTCGGCCTTGCGCATTTTCTGGTAATCTTTGAGGCCGAATGTTTTCGCAATTTCCTTAAGCTCAGCTACTTTTTTAGACTTCAAAGTAGCCTCGTCCATCGTTTTCCACATACTAAAAGTCCTTTCAGAATAAAATCAGATGGGGTGAATGGGATTATTGAATAGATTTAACGCATATATATTACACCAGTTTCCCCGCCGTTGCCAAGAAAAATGTGCCAGTAGGGACTGTTCTTTTCAGACGCAGCGTCAGCCAGATCTCGGTGCCGCGCAACCGACGCACCCCGAAGAACGGAAAAACCGCGCACACAAAGAGACCGCCGCGGAACGGAATCCCTGCAGGCGGTCTCTTATGTGTAAGTTTATTTGATCTTATTTGTTGTAGCTGAAGAAGCCTTCGCCTGTCTTCATACCCAGCTTGTTTGCTCTTACCATCTTTCTGAGCAGCGGGTTTGGTCTGTACTTCGGATCACCGTATTCATTGAACAGTGTTTCCATGATTGCCAGGCAGACGTCCAGTCCGATCAGATCGCCCAGTGCGAGAGGTCCCATTGGGTGGTTTGCGCCAAGCTTCATTGCTGTGTCGATGCCTTCTGCGGAAGCAACGCCGTCAGCCAGGATGCCAACTGCTTCGTTGATCATCGGAATCAGAACTCTGTTAACAACAAATCCCGGAGCTTCAGCAACTTCTACCGGAGTCTTCTTCAGGCTCTCTGTTGTCGCGATAACCGCGTCCTTAACTTCATCGGAAGTAGCGATGCCCTTAACAACTTCGACCAGCTTCATTGCCGGAACCGGATTGAAGAAGTGCATGCCGATGACCTGTGCCGGTCTGGATGTAACAGCCGCGATCTCGGTGATGGAGAGAGCGGATGTGTTGGTTGCCAGAATCGCGTCGTCCCTGCAAACCTTGTCCAGCGCAGCGAACAGTTCCTTTTTCTTATCCATGTTCTCTGTGGAGGACTCGATGATCAGATCGCAATCCGCCAGAACGTCAAAGGTTGTACCGCCGGAAATTCTTCCCAGTGTAGCAGCCTTGTCTTCCTCAGTGATCTTCTCTCTGGAGACCATCTTCGTCAGGTTCTTGTCGATCTTAGCCAGAGCACCGTCGATGTACTCCTGCTTGCTGCTTCTGATAACTACATCATAGCCAGCTGCCGCGCATACCTGAATGATGCCGGATCCCATAGTACCTGTTCCCATTACGCCAATTTTCTTCATAATATTATCCTCCTTAGCCAATCATTACGATTGTTAAAATATTAACCTAATATGCTGATTTTATTATATAACGCCATAGGCGCTTTGTAAAGCCTTTTGACGTATTAAACAATTTTTTAACAAAGTCCGCCGCGCCCCGGGCCGCTTAAAGCCTCCGCGCTCCGCGTCCCGTGCTAATCCAGCAGCCTGTGCATCTCCCTCTTGTAGGCCTCTACGCCCGGCTGATCAAACGGATTCACACCGTTGAGCATGGCCGTGATGGCGCAGGTGGTCTCGAGGAAGTAGATCAGCTGTCCGAAATTGTAGGTGTCCAGCTTCGGCACATGCACCTCGGCAATCGGGATCCCCGCCTGCCTGTGGGCGGTGGTCACGCCGCCGATCATCGCTTTGTTGATATCCTCTACCGTCTTGCCCTTCTGTGGTCCGCCCGGGATCTCAATGGATACCGACGGCTCGTCGACGATCATGAGCGTCTCCATGAAGATCTGCTGGCCCTCCTGCATGTACTGGCCCATGGAGTGCAGATCTGTGGAGTAGAGCAGGGACGTAGGCATCATGCCCTTGCCCTCCTTGCCTTCGCTTTCGCCAAAGAGCTGCTTCATCCACTCGCCCAGGTACTGGAGTCTGGAATTGCACAGGGCGAAGACTTCGACGACCTTCCCCTGCTTCTCCATCAGGTGACGGGCAATGGCGTAATCCGTCGCATCCGCGTCCCACGCGGTCGACTCCGCGCAGTCTCTGGCGCCGTCCAGAAACTCGATGATGTCGATCCCGGATACAGCCATCGGCAAAAGCCCTACAGGCGTGGCGATGGAATATCTGCCGCCAATGTTTCCGGGAACCGGCAGGGTCGCGTAGCCAAGCTCGTTTGCTTCCGCGCGCAGGGTTCCTGTCTCTTCGTCGGTGATGGCGATGATGTGTCTCGCCGCCTCTTCTTCAGTCCCATACTTTTCGACCATGAGAGGCTTGACCACTTCAAAGGCCGTCCGCACCTCCATAGTGTTTCCGGACTTGGAGATCACGCAGAGGATCGTTCTCTTCTTTCGGATCTCTTCCAGGGTCTCCCAGTAATAATCCGTGCACAGATTGTTCCCCAGGAAACGGACTTCGATACCGGACGCGGATTTCGGAAGCGCCTCGATGGCAGCCTTCGCGCCCATGTAGGATCCGCCGATGCCGATGACCACCAGCAGCTCCGCGCCGTCCTTGATGATCTCAGCGATCTCCTGGATCGTATCCAGTTCCTTCTGGTTTCTGTTCACCGGAGCGGTGACCCATCCGGTCATCGGCTCCTTGCCGGACCAGAGCCGGTCCAACGCCTTGCCTGCTTCCGGACGCAGCGCTTCGATCTCTGCCGCCGGAATTCCTGTTTTGTCTACTTTCGCAATAATATTCATACTCTTTCCTCTTCTTTTAGCCTTTTGGGGGCGGGGTGTTCAGCCGCGCCTCAGCTTTAACTGTAATAAAGATTGTTCGTGACGTACTCCGGATCACTTGTTACGTCGATGCCCAGACCTTTGAGTGTCTTTTCGTCCTTATCGCTGAGGATCGCGGTACAGTGGGCCATGCATCCTCTGAGGGCGCCGATCTTGTTGAGGGCCGCCTCTGCCGTCGGGTTGGTCGTGGCGGAGATCGTAAGAGCCGTCAGGACCTCTTCACAGTTCAGAGAAGATTTATCCGCCTGCAAAAGCTCCGTCTTCAGGTTCTGGATCCGCTCGAGAATGTTCGGCGAGATGAGGTGGATATCATCCGCGATGCCGCTCATGTATTTGGCCGCGTTCAGGATCGCCGCGGCGGCAGCCACCATGCGCCTTGAGCTGCGGCCCGTAATGATCGTGCCGTCGTCAAGCTCCAGCGCCACAGCGACAACGTTGGCGTAACGCTTGTTCAGCGAACGCTTATACTCTGCGAACTCACGCGCGGGGATAACGACCGGCCGGTCCTCGACCTTCAGATCCATTTCATCCATCAGCAATTTCTGGCGCTCCAACGTATCTTCTCCGATCCTGCCTTTCTTGAAATCGCACTCCGCGATGATGTATCTGCGGATAATCTCCTGACAGGCAGCCTCCCGGCAGACCTCGTCATCAATGATCCCAAATCCCGCTCTGTTCACGCCCATGTCCGTCGGGGATTTGTATTCGGCTTCCGCTCCCGTGATCCTCTCGATGATCCTCTTCACAACGGGGAACGCCTCCAGGTCACGGTTGTAGTTTACGGCTCTTTCTCCGTACGCTTCCAGATGGAAGGAGTCGATCATGTTCACATCCTTCAGATCCGCTGTCGCCGCTTCATAAGCCACGTTCACCGGATGCTTCAAAGGCAGGTTCCAGATCGGGAAGGTCTCAAACTTCGCGTATCTGGCTTTGCGTCCGCGGATGTATTCGTGGTAAAGCTGCGAAAGGCTCGTCGCCAGTTTCCCGCTTCCGCCGCCCGGACCTGTTACAACGATCAGTGGCTTCGTTACCTCGATGTACGGGTTCGCGCCGTATCCGGCGTCGCTTACAATGGTGTCCACGTCGGTCGGATAGCCTTTGGTGAAACGATGTTTATAGGTTTTGATCCCGCGCTGTTCCAGCTTGTTGATGAATTTGACCACCGCCGGAGAGTCTTCCTCATATCTTGTGACGACGACGCTGTTGATCTGGAGATCGTACTTCCGGAACATGTCGATCAGCCGGAGCACTTCCAGATCGTAGGTGATCCCGAAATCCGCCCTGGTCTTGTTCGTTGTAATGTCTCCGGAGTACACGCAGATGATGATCTCCGCCTGGTCCTTCATTTTCTGCAAAAGCTTGATTTTGGCGTTCTCATCAAATCCCGGCAGCACCCGCATGGCGTGCTTATCCTGCACCAGCTTGCCGCCGAATTCCAGATAGAGACGGTCGCCTCCGCCCTGCTCGATCCGTTCAAGGATGTACTTTGACTGCTCCTCGATGTACTTCTCCGCACTGAATCCGATTTTCCGCATTATGATCACTTCCCTTCCTGCCGCACATTTCCGCGCGTTAAATTCCCGCGGATGCGCATCTATATAAATCTATTTTTAACATAGTAAAAACCCGCCGAGGCCGTATTGCTTTTGCATTACTGCTGCATGACGGTGATGTTGATGCGGTTTCTTCCTTCGAGCAGTCCCTTCAGGCTCACCTCGTAGTCGATTTCCAGCTCTCCGCATCCTTCCTCCGAAACGGTGCTGTTCAGCGCGGTCGTCAGGATTTCGATCTCGATCGGACCGAACGGTGTGTCGTAAAATCCCACGTTGCGCTTGCCCTTTTCGAAGACGATCTCGTTTCCGGCGCCGGCGCCGTCCCCGAACCGTTTCATCTGAACATCCTTCTCTCTGAGTCTGAGCCTTGTCCGGCACCCTGGAATGCCGCTGAACTCGCTCTCCTCGTAGAGAAGGTAGGTTGTATTGTTACGCCTGTAGAGCTTGGCTTCGGTGATAAATTCCATTTCGTCCTCACCGGCTTCCTTGCTCATCTGGCGGCTTTTGATCTTGATCAGAACATCTTTCGCGTTCACTCTGTCCCTCCTTTTTCGCTTCCGCGTATCCCCTGTATATAACTTTTTTATTTTACCATAATTTCCTGCGCTTTAGGGCATAAAAATGAAACCCGCCGCACGAAAATAGCCGAAAACAGAATCAACAGAGAGGCGCACTTCTTTTGACGCCCCTTTGACGCCCCTCAGCTGCCACCTAATGTAAAAACCGCCTCTACTGCTCCTGTTTCTCACTCCATTTTTTTCCAGCTCTGAATTGTTCCTCCATCTCGCACAATTTGATGTAATAACTGCAAGGCATTCGGTGAGATCTCACCACAATTCAAGCTATTTTTACATTCCGGTACAACGCGTACGGACCATATGGAATATTTTGTAAGCGGCGAGGTTGTTTCACGCCAAATACCCTCCTGATTGGTGAGAAACAGGGCACAATCACACCATAATTACATTAAAGGCTCCGTACTTCTCTCTCTCTGCACAAAAGAAAGGCCGCCGCATCAGATTTTTACTCTGATGTGACAGCCTTCTGCTGTAACGTATATTTGCTGCCGTCCTTACGGCCACTCGCTCTGCGGCTGACTCTGCTCGTTCTGCTCGTTCTGCTGCTGGATCTGTTCCTTTGTTTTCTCCTGCAGGGTGATCGTAAGATCCATGGTGTGACCGTCACGGACGATGGTGTACTTGAGTTTGTCGCCTACCTTGTGTGACGAGATCACCGAAGTCAGATCATCGATGGACGTGATCTGGTGCTCATCGATTGCAAAGACCACATCGCCCGCCTTAAAACCTGCTTCCTTGGCCACCTTGGTGTCGACCGAATAGATATAGACCGTTCCGCCGGAGCTCTCTCCGAAGAGGAAGTCCAGACCGCTGCTGCCTTCCGTGTACGTCATGCCCGTCCACGGCTGCCCGCTGACATAGCCCTTGTCCATCAGTTGCTGCGCCACGCTGGCTGCGGTGTTGATCGGAATGGCGAAGCCCAGTCCTTCCACATCGGAGCCCGCGGATTTCGCGACGACAAGTCCAATGAGCTGTCCGTCCCCGTTAAAGAGTCCGCCGCCGGAATTACCCGGGTTGATCGAGCTGTCTGTCTGCAGAAGCTTCATCGTCTTGCCATCAATGGAAAGCTCCCGGTCCGTTGCGCTGATAATGCCCGCGGTCACGGTTCCGCCCAGCTCGCCCAGAGGATTTCCGATGGCGACTGCCATATCGCCGACCTTCAGCTGGTCGCTGTTGCCGTATACCGCCGGGGTCAGGCCCGTCGCCTTGACCTTGAGCACCGCGACATCGTTCGTTGAGTCAGAGCCCACCAGCGTCGCTTCATAGGAATGCTTGTCGCTTGTGGTGACGGTAATCTTATTGGCCCCTTCGATGACGTGATTGTTCGTCATGATGTAGCCGTCTTTGCTGATAATAACGCCGCTGCCTGCGCCTTCCGTGACATACTGCTGCATCCAGCTGTCGCTGACCATGCCTTCTGTACGGATCTCCACAACGCTCTTCTGCGCCGTCTTGGTGATCTCCTGAATAGTCATGTTGCTGCCGGTGGCGTCCTGGAGATTGAATCCTGTCGACTGTACTTCACCTGCAGCGTCTTCCACGTCCGCGGTCCCTGTTGTGGCGATGTTCGCAGTCGGAGTGCTGTCGAGATGGCTGCCGATATATCCTCCGCCAATGCCGAAGACGCAGGACACCGCCATGCAGGACGCGATCAGAAGGCCCAGTGCCTTCCGGCTCATCGTCACAGGCTTGGACGGTTTCTTCGTGCGTTTCATCCGGTTCCTGAGACTGTCTGCTGCCGCGCCCGCTCTCGCGCCGCTGCCGTCCGCTCTTGCTCTGCCGCCGGACCATGTCGCGGAAGCATCCGCCGCTCCTGTACCCGACGATTCCCGCCCCGGTCGGAAGTTGTCCCGCGGGTCTCTGTAGCGTCCCGTTTCTTCCGTCGGCGTTTGCGGCTGCTCGCTCCGCGCGAACGGACCGCCGCCGTATATCTGTTCGCCATGCGCCGGTTCGCCATACGCCGGTGCGTCATGCGCGGGTTCGCCATACGCCTGTCCGCCATGCGCCGGTTCGCCGTCCTGCGGCTGCGCAGCGTCCTGTGCGTCACGGGCATCCTTCCCGAGGACTTCTTCCACATTGATGCCGGCCCCGCGGAGCTCATCCGCGCTGAAAATATCGCTCAGCCCGTCATCCTGGATCGTATCCGCCGTCACATAGGACGGGTTCTCCGCAATCGGTTCCGGATCCTTCAAGATGAAGTTCGGCTCGTAATCGGTTCTGTTTTCGTTGTTCATTTCTTCCATAACGTCTGCACCTCTTCAGATGATCTGTCCCAACACTTCTTTCGAGGATACTATAGCACTGGAATATGTTGGTTTTGTGTTGATGTTGTATTAATATATTGTTGTACTTGTTATGACAGGAGGACTCATTATGGACAGCAATGCAAAAGCCACCACCCCCAGCTGCATCGACTGCGCGACCGGCGCCTGCGACGGCAAACACGGAACGTACCCGGATTTCTGCCTGACACGGCAGATCCAGGATGGAGAAGCCGCATCCGCGCTGTGCGAAGAAGCGGTGGACCGGTATCTGAACGACCCGGAGGACAGCTGGATCGCAAAAGCCTCCGCAGAGCTCGAGTTCGAGAATTATTGCAAACTCACCCGCGTGGAAGAGATCTGCGAGTTCGCCCGGAAGATCGGGGCGAAGAAGCTGGGGATCGCAACGTGTGTGGGGCTTTTGCGCGAGGCGCGCATCGCGGCGAAGATCTTCCGCCACCGCGGCTTCGAGGTGTACGGCGCCGCCTGTAAAGTCGGCGCGGTCAGGAAGTCCTCCATCGGCCTTGATCCTGCGCAGGAGACTCTCGGCCCGCACATCTGCAACCCGATCCTGCAGGCGAAGCTTCTGAACGAACAAAAGACCGACCTGAATATCGTGATCGGTCTTTGCGTGGGCCATGACAGCCTGTTTTATAAATATTCCGACGCCCTCTGTACGACGCTGGTGACAAAGGACCGTGTGCTCGGTCACAATCCTGCTGCCGCGCTGTATCAGGCGGATGTCTACTACAGCAAGCTGCTGAAATAGTTCTCAATCCACGTAGATGTCACCCGTATACACATCGATGGAATATTCATATTCCACGCCCTCATAGCGGAACGTGATGTCGTATTCCTCCACGCCCTCGCTGTCGTCGAACTCCACGTGGATGTCATCGACGTCATCGATGTACAGACCTTCGGCGTCTGTTGCGATCGACAGGGCCTCCTCCTCGCTGATCCTTTCTTCCTGCGGTGCTTCCGTTGTCGCCTCCTCCGCCGCTGTGGTTTCCTCCACTGCCGCCGGCTCTTCTGCGGCCTGTCCGTCATCGGAGGTGCCGCATCCCGCCAGGCCAGGCAGCGCCATCAGACAGAGGATCATACACATGCCGGTCCGAAGCAGGACCGTTCTCAGATTTATGCGTTTAATACGTTTCATTTGTTTCCTCCTGTCCGCGGCTCTTCTGCCTTTACCAGTGTGTCGCCTTCATACTGCAGTGTCATGCTGATTACTTCTGCGCCTTCCAGAAGCGGTTTCAGGAAAAGCCGGTCTCCTTCCCACATGGGAAGCTCCATGAGTTTCTCCTCCGGGATCCAGCGCAGCTCTCCCTCGCTGCAGACGGGCAGCTGTTCTGTTTGGGAATTTGACGCGCCTGCGGAAATTGCGCCGGCTTCTGCACCTGCTCCGGGACCGGCCTCGGCCCGGTACAGATACATATCCTCATCCTCCCAGGTATCGGAAATGAAATGGATCACTCCGCAGAAGTGATAGGACGCGGGGGTCAGCCCGGTCTCCTCCCGCACTTCCCGCAGCATGCACTCGTCCGGTGTTTCGCCCGGCTCGAACTTGCCGCCGACGCCGATCCACTTCCCCTCGTTCGGGTCGTCCTTCTTCTTGTTCCGAAAGAGCATCAGATACTCTCGTTTCCCGGCATCCGATGTTCGCCGTATATAACAAAGCGTTGCTTTTTTCATGATGATTCCTCCGTCAACATTATGGTAGTGTCAAATCCTACACTACTAACTCTTTCAAAACCTTAGTATTTTCAAGGGCTCATGCCTTTTCTACAAAGAAAAGAGCAATTACCCCCTTTTTTGGTACAATGTTCTTGCGACAAAACCTT
>Ga0256404_1002503_pt1 | contig 40502 bp, 36 predicted proteins | sample RumenRJG_01DNA_FD_185990 | JGI IMG/M metagenome (GOLD analysis project Ga0256404, IMG submission 185990) | Bovine rumen microbial communities from Lethbridge, Alberta, Canada - RJG_01 | ecosystem: Host-associated > Mammals > Digestive system > Stomach > Rumen | place: Canada: Alberta | collected...
TTTTGAAACATAGTGAAAGCTATGTTTATTTCTCATGCAATTTTTTTGTTCCGCGGATAATATTTAGTTTTCAAAGTACTTGCCAGAGTTTAGCTGGCATGAACTACTCAGGATTCCGAGAGTTCATAATGCGTATTAAATTAATTCTCTCTTTGGTAATAACAGATTTTACCATTTATGTCAAGCTATAAAGAATATCAATTAATCAAATGTATTAATTTTCTCATTTATGGAGATATCAACTATCTTAGATATATCTATTGATGTCTTGTCCTCCATAATTATATAACCATTGTCCTCATCTATTTTCTGAACATTTCCTCTGCATTCTAGATATTTTCCTCCTGCTTTCTTATCATCAGGCTTAAAATATCTGATATATACATTTACTGATTGGCGGTTCCTTAGTTTCTCCCTCAATAGCTGCAATTTCATATCTATTTCAGATTTGACATATTCGTCCATATCAGTTAATTCATCTGTAAGCCTTGCTGTTTCATTTATTACCTCCTCATAACCTGTTAATGCCGAAAATGGTGCAAACTGGGCGGCTCTGTCATGAATCGACATCTGCATATGGTTCTTTGAAACGTGATGTGGAAGATTAATTATATCATCATAATTCATGCTTTATGTCCTCCTATCTGGTTGTTTCTCTCTCGTCCTGTTGCGCCCTCTTCGAAGTTAATTCCCTTAAGCATTGAATTTTTACCATATTTATTTTTAACAGCAAGCATAGCTTCCTGTAATTTTCTTTCTTTATCTAGTGCAGCTTTTTCTTTCTTCTTCTCTTTTTCTAATGCCTCGTAATCCGTAAATAAGTCCATCTGGCTATATTCTTCTACTGTATCATCTACTTCATCTTCATTTACAATTCTGTTTGCCGTAATATTTATTCGTCGGACTAGCAGGCTATAATCCACTATTTCATCAAATAGCTTTGAAACTGCGTTCATAATAACATTTGAAGATGATGTTTTCATCTTAAGATTAGTCGTTCCATGTGCGTGTTTAGGTATGGAACGTCCATATCTGTCTATTGTAATTTCGCCTGAATATTTCTTACGTCTGTTGCTGTCAGTAATATTTTCTATGTCATATCCGATTGTTAAAACTATCTGGTCGGTAAGAAGCCGTTTCTCCACAAGACTCAATGCTAACTGATCGCTCATCTCCATTACAACTACCTTTGCTTTATCCATTGTATAAGGACACGTAAGCACCTGTCCTGCCCCGAGGCTCTTTGTCTCTGGCTTATAAGCTTTAATATCTGCAATTGTACAGGGTTCATATCCCCAGCTATGGTCTATCAGCAATTCCGCATTTATTCCAAACAATTTATATAATAGTTCTTCATTGTAGAAATCTCCCGCTTCACCAATGCTGCATCTCGCTACATCTCCCATTGTATATATGCCATTTTCTTCTAATTTCTTTGCATATCCTCTTCCAACTCTCCAGAAATCAGTTATTGGTCTGTGATTCCATAACATTTTCCTGTATTTCATTTCATCTAATTCTGCAATTCGTACACCATTTTCGTCCGGCTCAATATGTTTTGCCACCACGTCCATAGCTACCTTACACAGATACAGATTCGTTGCAATTCCTGCTGTCGCTGTTATTCCCGTATTCTTTAATACGTCCTCAATTATTGTCATCGTTATCTCTTTAGCAGTCATTCCGTATATTTTCAGATATCCCGTAATATCCATAAATACTTCATCAACCGAATATATATGAATATCCTCAGGTGCTACATATTTAAGGTAAATATCGTATATTTTCCTGCTATATTCCATATATAATGCCATTCTTGGCTTGGCAACTATATAATCAAGTTCATACTGTAAATTTCTCAATTCTTCCGAATCATATGATCTGCCTGTAAATCTTCCGTCCTTTGTCCTGCCACGCCTTATACGGTTGACCTCTTTAACTTTCTGTACCACCTCAAATAACCTTGCCCGTCCAGGTATTCCGTATTCTTTCAATGAGGGTGATACTGCTAGACATATTGTCTTTTCAGTTCTTGATTTATCAGCAACCACAAGATTCGTTGTTAATGGGTTTAAACATCTTTCCACACATTCTACAGAAGCATAGAAAGATTTTAAATCAATTGCAATATACATTCGGTTATTATTATTTATTTCCATCTTTCCACCTCCTGCTAAATTTTTATAAAGAAACATTTCTTTATGATATTCTGTACCACTTTTGCATTGCTTTATGCAATATTTTGTCTATGTAGCATTTAATTTTCTATTAATATTAAAGGTGTCTGATAATTATACCAGACACCTCTATATTCGTCTAATGCTTTATATATCTATAGTCTATGCAATTTATACATTTTCTATATAATATTCATCAGATTTATTTTATTCAGATTATAACTGTGGACCTGCTGAAACAAGTGCTTTACCAGCTTCATTTCCTTCGTATTTAGCAAAGTTCTTAACGAATCTGCTTGCAAGGTCTTTAGCTTTTGTCTCCCATTCAGAAGCATCAGCGTAAGTATCACGAGGATCAAGAATTGCGCTGTCTACACCTGGAAGTTCTGTTGGAACTTCGAAATCGAAGTGTGGAATCTTCTTTGTTGGAGCTTTATTGATGTCACCGCTAAGGATTGCATCGATAATACCACGAGTATCTTTAATAGAGATACGTTTGCCTGTACCATTCCAACCTGTGTTAACAAGGTATGCTTTAGCACCACTCTTCTCCATCTTCTTAACAAGTTCTTCAGCATATTTTGTAGGATGTAACTCAAGGAATGCCTGTCCGAAACATGCTGAGAATGTTGGTGTAGGCTCTGTAATACCACGTTCTGTACCAGCTAATTTAGCTGTGAATCCTGAAAGGAAGTAGTACTGTGTCTGCTCTGGTGTAAGTATAGATACTGGAGGAAGTACTCCGAATGCATCTGCTGATAAGAAGATAACATTCTTAGCTGCTGGAGCAGAAGATACTGGACGAACAATGTTCTCAATATGATTAATTGGATAAGATACACGAGTATTCTCTGTTACACTCTTATCTGCGAAATCAATCTTACCATTTTCATCAAGTGTTACGTTCTCAAGAAGAGCGTCACGTTTGATTGCATTGTAGATATCTGGCTCTGAATCTTTATCAAGATCGATAACTTTTGCATAACAACCACCTTCGAAGTTGAATACGCCGTTGTCATCCCAACCATGCTCATCATCACCGATAAGTAAACGCTTAGGATCTGTTGAAAGTGTTGTCTTACCTGTTCCTGATAAACCAAAGAAGATTGCTGTATTTTCGCCATTTAAGTCTGTATTTGCTGAGCAGTGCATTGAAGCCATACCTTTAAGTGGTAAGTAGTAGTTCATCATTGAGAACATACCTTTCTTCATTTCTCCGCCGTACCATGTGTTAATGATAACCTGTTCACGGCTTGTAATGTTAAATGCTACTGCTGTCTCTGAGTTAAGACCAAGTTCTTTATAGTTTTCAACTTTAGCTTTAGATGCGTTGTAAACAACGAAATCTGGCTCGAAGTTCTCTAACTCTTCTGCTGAAGGTTTGATGAACATATTTGTTACAAAATGTGCCTGCCAAGCTACTTCAACGATGAAACGGATTGCCATACGTGTATCTTTATTAGCACCACAGAATGCATCAACTACGAAAAGTCTCTTATTAGAAAGCTCTTTCTTAGCGATATCTTTTAATGAAGCCCATGCTTCTTCTGAAAGTGGGTGATTATCATTCTTATATTCATCAGATGTCCACCATACAGTGTCTTTTGAATTCTCATCCATTACAATATACTTGTCTTTTGGTGAACGTCCTGTGTAAATACCTGTCATAACATTTACTGCACCAAGTTCACTTTCCTGACCTTTTTCATAGCCTTCAAGGCTTGCCTTTGTCTCTTCTTCAAATAATACTTCGTAAGAAGGGTTGTGAACAATTTCAGTTGTTCCAGTAATACCATACTTGCTTAAATCAATTTTTGCCATTTGAATCTAACTCCTTTTCTTTAATAGTTAGTAGAAAGTTTTACATCTGCGTGTGCAGAATATGTCATTTCTTTCTATCGAAGTCCTTTTTTCAACTTCACTCATAATATTATACATTATTACAAGACAAAATCAACAAAAAATCTTGATTTTCTGAAAATTGTTAATTTTTTATCACTTTTTATTCTTTTTTTATTTTTTGTTCGACTTATAACCTAATGTCAGAAGCCATCTGTGTTTAAAACATATTTCGCCATTTTTATAATAAGGTGAAAAGCCTGTTTTTACTCCACCTTGCAAATCTTCCTGCATTCGTTTTGTGATATCTTTCTGAATATCCTCAGGTGTCTTAGTCAGTGCAAGCCATCTTGTAAGGTGTTGTTCTATCTCTTTTACCTCACTTTTCTCTATGGTCAGTCCATTTTCCATAAATAAATTGTCGATTTCTTCTTTACTCAGGTTCCTTATATGGGACATATCCCTTAATCTTTCTATTTCATCTTCTGTAGCTCTTAGCTCTTCTTGTGTGGCTTCCATATCTATTAGCACTAATTTTCCACCAGGTCTCAGGACACGAACCATTTCTGAAAATGCCTTATCCACATTTGTAAAATGATGAAATGCAAGGCGTGAAAATACAATATCAAAGCTATTCTCTAAAAACGGAAGTTCTTCGGCATATCCTTTTATGAAAATCATATTGTCTAAATGTTTCTTATCTGCCTCATCTTTTCCAACCTGTAACATAGCTGGTGTTGCATCTATACAGACTACATTTTTAACCATTGGTGCAAACGAACGGGCGCATATGCATGTACCTGCTGCTACTTCTAAAAATGTATCCGTATTCTTATATTCAACACTTTCAAGAGTATATTTTAAATAATCCTCTTTCGAAAAATTAAGGCTTCTGCTTTCAAAATCAGCCGCCTGTACATCAAATGATTTATTAATGATTTCTAAATTCTCTGGTTTCATAACGCCGTTCCTTTCTTAGGTATGAAGAATCATAAATGTCTAACCACTTCTTCGTATCCTTAAATATATCGATTTTCTTTTCAATATGTTCACTATTTAAGCAACGTGCAAAATACTTCTGCCCCTCAAACCACAAGCCTGTGAGTCCTATTTCATCTGCTGCTAATAATATATTGCCTATAGGCGATATGTAATGACTTGTATACTGCATAATTTTATCACTTCCTTTTCTTAGGTGCATAATCTTTCATCTCCGGTATCGCCCCACCTGAAACTGCCCACAGATACAGACTTGCTACACTACAATATGGACTGAAACGTCTGCGATATTTCTCAAATAATTTTCTGTCAATCTTCCTATGATGATAGACCATTCGAAGTCCTCTCTGTATTGCCAGATCATCAAAGCTGAAGATATTCGGTCTTTGCAGACAGAATAGTAAAATCATTTCTGCTGTCCATACACCAATTCCCTTTAAAGAAGCAAATGCTTTAATGGCTTCTTCATCAGACATCTCTGAAATATCCTGTAAATTAAAGTTTCCACAGTGTACCTTATCCGCAAAATCTTTTATGTACTCAGCTTTTCTAAAGCTCATTCCCAAGGACTGTAATCTTGATACATCTATTGCATAAATATTTTCTGCATTAACCTCTCCTAACTCGTCCCTCAGGCGTTGCCATATAGTCTCCTGTGCTTTAGTAGAAATCTGCTGTCCTATGATATGATGTACAACCGATGAAAATAAATCTGTATCTGTTACACGTTCAATGTGTCCAATTTTCTCAATGACCTCGCCTAATATTTTGTCTTTACTTTTTAAATATTCAATCTCTTCATCTCCATATATAAAATACAAACCGATTACCTCCAACTTGACTTTTCATTTTAATTACATTATTATTTTATCACTATTTTTTATAGAAAGTTATCATAATACTATCAGATATTATCATTATATTGTCAAAAAGAGGATTATGCAAAATGAAACCAGACAAAATAAAACAAAATGAAATAAACTCAGTTAAAAATAATTACATTAATTCTGTAAATCTTAATATTAATTCTGATTTTCCATATCTTGTTCTTGATGTAATAAATGATAATGCATATCCGAGAAACCCTGGTTTTCAGGTTATGCATTGGCATGAGGATTTACAATTCATATATGTAATCGATGGAAGTATTGAAGTACGCACTTTAGACAATGCCATACAGGTAAACTCGGGTGAAGCGTTCTTCATTAATAAGGATGTTGTACATTATGTAAAAAGAATTGGTAACTGTCACTATAATAGTTTCTTGTTTCCCGCATATTTTCTTGAATTCTATATCGGAAGTCCTGTTAAAGCATTTGTAGATAGCATTATAACCAATGAACAGTTGACACTTTTCCATTTTACGCCATCTGTTCAGTGGCACAATGTAATTATTAATAAACTTTATCAATTAAGCAAGTTAGAGCTAAGTAGATTAGCATCAAGGAAATTAGAGTCCACTACATTAGAAAAAGATAAAAATATCTTCTATCCTTATGAAGTATTAGTCCTGCTTTCATCTATCTGGTTAATTATGATTAAAAATATTTCTATCCCTACTCATCAGGAGCAAAGCCTTACAAATCTCCGTATGCAAAAGATTCTTCAATTTATTGAAATGCATTTTTCAGAAGATATTACATTATCTGACCTGGCTCATAGTGCAAATATCAGTAAATCCGAATGTAGCAGATGTTTTAAGGACAGTCTTGATACAACTCCTTATAACTATCTTATAGAATTCAGACTTTCAAAGGCTGCCAGACTTCTCAAAGACTCTCACGAACCAATTAGCAATATTGCAGCCGATGTCGGCTTTAATCAATTGAGTCATTTTGGTAAATGTTTTAAAGATAAAACCGGATATTCACCAAGAGAATATAGAAAAAGAATGGGTAAATGAATTACTTCATAATTTCATCATTTACCCATTCTATAATACTTTATATATTAGAGTTATAGGACAAATCGTGTTAATGACTAATCTCATCCATCAAACGCTTTATCCTATAACTCTCTTTCTAAAATTACTTCTTTATAAATTTATTTCTTTGTAAATTTTGCTATAAGTGTTGCCTCGTCTGTATCATCATCTGGTATTTTAACTTTACCATCAGTAACTGTCAACGTTTCACTTTCATAACTAAGTGTATATCCATTGCGTTTAATATCTGGCAGTGTTATTATTTCGCCTTTATTTACAAACAGGCTATAATAATTGTCTGTAACACCATCAATGCTTATCTCGATACCAAGAATAATCGTGTTCTCTGTATCTTCGCAATATCTGCCCCAGAAGTAAACATCACTGTCAGGCATAGTATATATTCCCTCTTTGTTGACAAGAGAAATATCTGTCAGACATATCCATGTTTCATTAAACACATATCCATCTTTCTGTGGCAAATCAATATATGAAAACATTTCTTTACCCACAGGAACATCTGAAATAGTACAATATGGTTCAGTTTCACCATCTATTATATAGTAGATATTATGTGTTGCCGTTGTATAAATACATTCCACACTGACATCATTATGTGGCATTATGAATTTATATTCACCATTTTCTTCATAAATATCTACATCATCCGACTTCCAGTAATAAGTATAACCACTCTTCTGTGGCGGAACCGGAAGTGTCACAACATTCATGTATTGCTCACTTAAAGGACTATCCTCACTTATTGAACCGTCAATTGTGATATTTATATTATAGAATTTAGGTGATGACGTTGCTCTAAATATAACATCATGAGCAGGCATTACAAACTTTCCATCTGTTACAACTATACCATCTGCTGACCATTCCGTAACATCATAATAGTCTTTTACCGGTTTATCAATAACCGGAATTGTATCACCTATTTTTGCAACTTCCTTAGTCTTATAAATCTTTCCGTCAAACTCATAGGTTATATAGCATTTTGTAGTTGTTGCAATTGCAGTTAATCCTGAAGCAGGCATTATTTCCGGCTGTTTTACTAAAGCACCGGCTGCCCCTGACCATGACCAGCCATTGAAAATATATCCTGCTGCCTCTGAAGGTGCATCAAATACCGGAAGCATATCGCCATAATGATAATTCTTCTTTTCAATAACTGTACCATCAAGAATAAACGTAATTGTGTATTCTTTATAATCACCATCAATCCATATTGCAGTAAGTGTTACATCTTTAGTAAGTGATATTGTGTCATCTGCTCCATAGATATTTCCATCTTCATCTGTCCAGCCTCCGAATATATAATCACGCAATTCATCTGTCTTAGATACCTCTGCCATATCTGACAATTTAATCTCTGTTCCGTAATCTTCAGTTCTTTCATCATTCCCTGTCAGATTACCACCATTGACATCAAGTCTTAATGTATGTCTGTGCACATTCTTTTTCCAATTGCCAAATATTATCTCAAGTGACAGCCCATCTGCTGATGGAATACTTGATGAACCCTGATACTCAAGAGTATAACCTTCACCCTCAACATTCTGAGGTATATAGTTGTTATATTTCTCAACAAATGCCAGGTAATCATCATAACCGCCTGTAAATGTATCAGTAGTTTCACCATTCAGAAGCTCACCATATGGAGTTGAAACTTTTACTGTATATGTCTTAGGATTTACTTTATAAATTGCTGTAAGTGTTGTAGCATAATCAATTTTAACCTGTTGACCGATACTATAAACCTGTCCTGTTTTATTATCTTTCCAGCCTATCGGTTCGTAATCATTATATTTATCAGAATCTTTTACAGCCCATCTTGAAATAGTCACTTCATAATCTTCTGAGTCAAAGCTATCAAAATAATCATAGAACAGATTTCTTCCATCACCTGCATCAAGATTAATCCTTACATTACGTCTGATAATCGGACGTATTCTAAGGTCTCTATATATAAGCTTATCTAACTCAAATTCTCTAACGCTGTAACCATATTGGTCTTCACACCATTGTACAAATTGATACGAAGTACCTTCCTGCCAGTTACATGCTGCAAATGCTTCATCTAATTCAGACTTTGGTACAGACGTTCCACCATCAACCTTTAATGTCTTATAAATCTTGAACTCACGTGCTATGTCATCATAATACAACAAATCTACGTTATATACATTTGTTTTATATATGGCTTCATAAACCGTATCTTCATATACTTCTGGTAATTGAGACCATAATTTATAAATTGTCTTACCACCATCTGAACTATATCCAAGTAATGTTTTGCCAAGCGGCGTTTCTGCATAAGGCATATCAGGTGATTTACCATAAGTTACTTCCATTTCTCTGACTACCGGCTCTCCATACATTGTCTGCGATTTGAATTTAACTGACATATTTTTTAATGTATAACCGGCTCTGTAATAATAAATTACCCGATAATATTCCTCATTATAACTATAAAACAATTGTCTTTCTGCTCCATACAAATCAGATGATGTAACCGAACACAATGCCTTATCAGTAGGAAGTCCGCTCTTAAGATAGTATTTATCTACCTTATAATCGATTTTCTTCATATTATTTGCGGCATATTTAAACATATTATAATATCCTTGTGGCACACCATTTATTGAATACCAGCCACTAAATTTTATATTTTCATTATCGACTATATCCGGAGGTGTTGCATCATCACCAACATTAACAGCTCTTACTTCTGTCGTCCATATGTCTTTATTAACATCATAATAAGTGAAACTTACTAATGCCTGTGCTCTCTTTGCATGATATATAATTTCTGTATTATCTTTAGATACCGGAGTAAAATATGGATCACTTTCCCATTCTTCATCCATGTATTTCCAACTGTCTACAGCTCCATCTGTATTAAATTTACCTGCATAATTTCCAGCCGGTACCTGTCTTGTACCAACAAGTGTTTTTTCTCCATCAACTTCTCTGAAGAAATTAACAGTGTACATCTTACCTATGTCATCAAAATTAACTCTTGATTTATCATACCATATTACTTTAACAGTTTTAGTTGTACTTGCTTTAGAATCAGCAGTCTTTGTAAACTGTAATGTATTGCCATAATAATGGACCTGTGCTGTACATTCATCAGAACTTTGCCTATATGATGAATATGGCTGGTCATATGTCAGATGCCTTCCCTGACGGTCATAAACTACTCTGAATCCCTTACCCGAAACATTTAATGTCACCTTATTCCATGGTATAGTCGCATTTTTATCAAGTACTCCGGTAGTAATATCTACTACCTGTCCGGACATTGGTGAAAGGTCCTCCACGTCTATGCTGGCATATGAGCTTCCATTAGAATAAAATACTATTGGCGTTACCGGATCATTTAAACATACAACAAGTTTCTTATCACCCATTGAGAATAACGGCCACTTACATTCCGGTATCAATGGTGCATCAACTCTTATATTAAATACTTTCGATTCCGCTACCAGATTTACCTCCAGGTAAATACCACCTTCTAAATAGAAGCCTCCCATAAGTGTACTATATACTGTATCATATCTGTGGTCAGGTTTTACAACATGATAACGTGCGTATCCATAGATATCAAGATAAGCCCCTACCTGTACTTCGACTCCGACTTCGCCAAGTCGTCTGAGTCCCGTAAATGATACTGTAAGCTGCCCTGCAATTCCCATCTTAATACCTGTATATCCGCATAAAGTCAGATCAAAGCTATATCTGTCAGCTCCAATCAGCTTATTCTTGTACATACTGAATTCTTTTTCTTTAGAATTACCGTATGCACCCACCTGTCTTGCATCAAGTACAGAGAATTTACTTCCTATGCCACCTGCAAAACTCATTTTTACCACAAAATCAAGTTCAAAGTTAAGCTGGAATAATGATAACGGCTTTGCCGTAGAGAATAACGGCAGTCTGCAAAGTTCTATATAACCGCCTTTCTTGTTAAGCATGTCCTGAACTTCTTTAACAAGTCCCTGAGTATCATTTTCTTTATCACTTCTAAGCATCTTTGTAACTTCATCAGTGATATTTCTATAACTGTTTGCCCCTACAGAACATACAAGTACCTGCAATTCGATATCAGTCTGCGTATACATATTAGCCGCATAGTTAAATTCAAGTTCAGGCGTATCAAACCATTTAAACTTAAATTGCTTATATCCCTGTAAAGATACATTAATATATTCAGTAATGGTAAATGTTGCATCAACTTTTAATTTACCTTTGACATTTCCCTTATAACCGAGTGTAAATGTAATTGCTGTCCAATAGTCAGGATCTGGATTTGTAAAATTATTATTTTCTGCCTCTCCTATCTTAACAGATACCTTAAGATTCTTGCCTAACCTCTTAGCAAGATCAGCAAGTGTATCCTCCTTAGGATGCGCATAATCAGAAAAATCCTTCAGCCTGTCATCATCCAGCCTACTTCTTACCAGTGATTCACCGTCTAATTCTTCTTTTACTGTCTCACTTTCTGCAAGCACAGCTGCAAGTACATAACTTAATTGTTTTGCTCCCTCGCTGTTATAGATTTCCTGTTCAAGTGCTGCAGTATCGATACCATCTACAAGATATTTATTCTGTGCAGGATCAGTAAAATATATATCAACCTTATCATATACGTCTTCAACATCGCAATCATCTGTCTGTATATAATACTCGTCATCATCCTTTATGCTGTCAACGATTTTAACAAAAAGACAATCATCTGTAATATTATTTGTGCCATCTCCAATACAGATAATATCATCTACTGCAAGCGTATTTGCCTCGTAATAATCTTTCTGAATAATATATTCATATTCATTAGGTGTCTCTGTAAGCTTCGCTTTATCAAGATATTTAATGCCATCCCTAAGCTCTACTATATTAGATTCTTCTTTATATATTTTAAATGTATATTCTGAAACTGCTTCATTAAGTCCCTTAAAATGTACCCCATCATTGGCTGTCATACGATACATACAACCCTTTGTATATGGAGTTTCAGGAACTATGGTGTACTCATTTTCACCATTTGGTGTAACCGTAAATCTCTCCGGAGTATCACCTGTATATGCAAAAAGTGTAATAAAGCTGTTAATATTATCAGCAGTTATTACTTCATCGCTGATAAGAGTTATCGGATGGTTTTCATCGCAATTTTCCTCATAATAAGTTGTATCTTCCACAGATTCATAATCATCCGAAGAATCCTTAAATGATGCATAAACTGTCATATCTTCATTTACAGGTGTATCTGAAAAGAATTCATTTGTAAATCCTGTATCAGTAAACCATCCCATAAATGCCTTACCTGCTCCGAAAGACTGTGGAAGCTGTTCTATTGTTTCGCCTTTTTTCACTGTAATTGGCTCAACAGGTGTTCCATCTCCCGTATCAAAAGTTACAGTAACCTCTTCGCCCTCGGAAGGCTCATTGTCTGTATATGCAACCTTTGCAGTTATCGTCTTTTTAACACCATTTACTGTTATATCCTTGTTTGCAATTACGCTTCCACCTGAAGCAGGTGTGTTTGTACCATTGTTTGCCAATGCATCAGCAGGTAATATCGAGAATAACATTATCATGCATAAAAATATTGAAAATATTTTCTTTAATTTTTTATTTTTGATGCTGAATGCCAAAAATATTATTCCTGATAAAATTGCGAGTATTATCCATATATTACTGTGTGAATCTCCTGTTTTAGGATTAGATGATTTATCAAATGTTGTTGTCTTCTCATCTGATGTTGTCTGTTACAGAGTAGTTTTCTCTCCTGATGTCGTTGTCTCTTCCGGAGTTGTCGTCTCTTCTGGAGTCGTTGTCTCTTCCGGAGTTGTCGTCTCTTCCGGAGTCGTTGTCTCTTCCGATGTTGTCGTCTCTTCCGGAGTCGTTGTCTCTTCCGATGTTGCCTCTTCTGATGTTGTCTCCTCTGGAGTTAATTTCTCTATGTACGCTGTTAATTCTGTTATTCTGTCTTTCCCGGCTGCCAGCGAATATTCCCCATCAGAAAGCGCTCCACTTTTAAGAGTCAATCCATCAGGTAGTGTAATTTCAGATATTATACCACTGACATCATATGTACTGTTATTTATAACCTTAAGTACGATATTGATATCTTCGCCTTCATTATAGCTGTCCTTGTCCGTAGTCAATACCGCTGATACAAGTGCAGATTCCTGTGCCTGTATCACTGTGGTTACCGCCATCACACATGAAATTACAAAAAATACTGCTGAAATTACCCATGCAATTAGTCTTTGCCTTTGCTTTAATGCTTTTCCATTCAATAAGATACACCTCCTTGGTCATTTAAGTTATCTTGTTACCTATAGCTTCTTCAAGTCCTGTTTCTGCCTTTGCTACAATCTCCTCTATCAATTTAGCTGTAACTGAATTAAGGTCAACTGCAAGTACTGCCTCAATAAGGCTATTGCGTTTTTCTGTTGGTACATTATACAATTTAAGACAACAATCCAGATATCTACTGAGTTTTCTATCCAATGTAAAGTACATATCGCAAGGTTTTGCCATAAATCCTCTTGTTATACTTCCTGATGCTATATCCATTTCGTAAAAATCTTTATCCTCTGCATCCGGCATATATGTCGCAAATATATTTTTAATCTGAATAGCTGTACTACGATAGATATATTCAGACGTACTAGGCAATGTATATGCCATAACATATATTTCTCTAAGTGATTCAGATAATTCTGTTATATTTATCTGTAGTGCCGTTTCAAGGCAATATACCATAAGTGGTTCATGATTTTCGGCAAATGAACGTGCCTTTTCAAACTGATTTTCGAACATTATCTGTGTCAATTTCAAGAGTAATGCCTCTTTATTTTCAAATGCTGCAAAAAAAGATGTTGGTGACATTCCTGCTGCCCTTGATATCTGGGCTGTAGTCGTTTTCTCATATCCCTGTTCTAAGAACAATTGTATCGCAGCAAGCAACATTTTATTGCGCCGTGCTATCCCTTTGGGTTGTAGTCCTTTCAATGTATTTTCTCCTTTTGATTATAATTATGAGTTTAGTTTTGAGTGTACTCAATTATAACATTTTCTACAAAAAATGTAAATATCTATTGTAAAGAAACGATGAATTTACAATGTTTTACACTAATTTTTTGTCGAATTATGCGATATTTTTTCAAAAGAAAAAGGTAGCTATCGAAATGATAACTACCTGATACTTCTTGATTTTATTCAATTGATTTTATTTCTTATGCCATTTTCAAAGTGGGGTGAATTCTTCGGTTCTGCAACACTAGCTAATGCAGTATTAGACCGATTACTGCATCATTCCACCGTTATATCAATAAAAGGTCCGTCATACAGGCTCAAAGATAAGAAACTACTTTTTGAGTCGAATTCAAAGGAAGGTTAACGGATAAAATGTACATTTTTATTTTCCACTTTTTGTACATTTTAATATTGACATTTACATCTTGAAATTATTCTTGAGAAGTTGCATGAGCTGCTCAATTATCTTTCCGACTGCGAAAAAAAGACAAAAAATCAGAGCCAGTCTTTCGACTGACTCTAATCTACCCCAAGCATATTATAATTTATTTTGGTAATTCTCTAACTGGTGGAAAATACCAACTACATTTACAACATAATCTCTCACATCGAAAATGATAATATAATTCATCTGTGGCACAACTGCTTCTCTATACCCTTTCTTTACAAGATATGAATCCCTACATTCTGCAAATTGAAAAGGATTGACCTCCAATCTATCATAGATTACATCTATACAATCTAACAAATGCTTCGCTGCCTGTTTATTCTTTAATCGATAAATCAAATGATATATAAGATTATCAAGCAATTCATCAGCATGCTCTGTAACATTTAATTTATAAGCCATACTTTGCCCTCGTTTCTCTAAGTGCTGTTCTGGCATCCTTTACCTGTCCTGCCTCTATCTGCTTTTCAGATATCTCTATATCTCTGTACATGGCAATCTGTCTCATTGTTGACTCATAAATCTCCATGCTCATAATTACCATATCACCATAGCCATTTTTCGTAACATAAATTGGTTCCTCTGTCTTATGGCACATATCAGATATCTCCGATGTATTCTTCAAGTCTTTAATTGGAATTATTTGTGGCATAATATACACCTCCTTATTTATGGTTTAATTATACCATAATTATGTCCTTTTTCAACCTCTTTTATTCATAAAAATCATATTAAAAACAGAATAACCCATCAGAATTTTAGAATAATTTCTTGACCTGAAAACTACATAAAAATACCAATATAATCACATATTTCACATCTTCCTGAAAATACCCGTTATTCGACAACTACACATAAAAACCATAAGCAATCAACATTTAAAGTTTTTAAAATGCTTTCTATGCTGGACACCTGCAAGAAATATTCATTCACAAATAACAACCAGTATTGCTTGATACACCTGATATCCAAAATTACCGATAGGTGTATGCAGTTTTTCAACCATATCTCCATTACAGCCTCCGCCAAATGGATACTGTGCAGAATAGACTGCCACTTCTACTAGTCTATCTGGCATCAACAGTTCTGTCTCTACACAAATATCATAGCCCTGAATTTAACAGAAGCCAGAATACAACATGCATATTCCACTATAGAAAAACATTCTAATGAAATAAACTCTATAGATACATTATTTGACCTTTTAAATTTTAAAGAGAAGTCAGCTCAGACTCAACTAACTACAGGACTTTTAAATTTGTATATGAATGTAAACAATAAAATTAACTAAAGTTAACCATAGGTCTATAAATACATCCAAACCAAAAAATAAGGGTGTACAGTGCATCTAAACTATATGCTCAAAAGAAAAACGGTCGATGACATATGTCAAAGACCGTTTCAATTACGATTTTATTTAATCCTCATTCATCTTCGCTAACTTAGCAGCCTGGTCAGCCGCAATACAAGCATCGATTATCTCCTGAATATCTCCATTCATAATCTTATCTAACTTATAAAGTGTAAGACCGATTCTGTGGTCTGTAACTCTTCCCTGTGGGAAGTTATAAGTTCTGATTTTCTCTGAACGGTCACCTGTACCAATCTGGCTTCGTCTTGCCTCTGCTTCAGCATCGTGGGCTTTCTGACATTCAATATCATATAATTTAGAACGTAATAAAGCAAATGCCTTAGCTTTATTCTGTAACTGTGATTTCTCTGTCTGGCTGTATACAACAATTCCTGATGGGAAATGTGTTAAACGAACGGCTGAATCGGTTGTGTTGACACACTGTCCACCATTACCTGAAGCACGCATAACGTCGATACGGATATCTTTCTCATCAATCTGGACATCGACTTCTTCAGCTTCCGGCATAACCGCAACTGTAATTGTAGATGTATGGATACGTCCGCCTGATTCTGTCTCTGGTACACGCTGTACACGATGCACACCTGATTCATATTTAAGAACTGAATAAGCACCCTGACCTGTTACCATAAATGTAACATTCTTCATTCCACCTATTCCGATTTCTTCACATTCCATTAATTCAACTTTCCAGTTCTTGCTTTCTGCATAATGTACATACATACGATAGATTTCATAGGCAAATAATGCTGCCTCATCTCCACCTGCGCCTGCACGAATCTCCACGATAACGTTCTTGTCATCATTAGGGTCCTTTGGAAGTAAAAGAATCTTAAGCTGTGTTTCTAATTCTTCAATTCTTGCTTTAGCTTCATTTAATTCCTCTTTAGCAAGTTCTTTCATCTCCTCGTCACTCTCTTCATCGAGAATGGCAAGACTGTCCTGTACAGTTTCCTTGCATTTCTTATATTCTTTATATGCTTCAACAATAGGTGCAAGGTCTGCCTGTTCTTTCATAAGCTTTCTAAATCTGGCCTGGTCATTTGCAATTGACGGGTCATTAAGTTCAAGCATTAACTCTTCATATCTTCTTACAAGATCATCTAATCTGTCAAACATAAATCTGTCTCCTTTTTCCTGTTACAACTCTGTCATTTCCTGACAAATCTTTTAGTACCTCTATATCAGTAAACCCTTTCTGACGAAGCAGTTCCTTAACCTGCTCGCCCTGGTCATATCCGATTTCAAATATAATGCAACCGTCTTTTTCCATATAATCCTTACATTCATCAATGATTTTTCTGTAGAATTTAAGTCCGTCCGCGTCACCGTCTAATGCCATTCGTGGCTCGTATTCTCTTACCTCCGGCATAAGCTTTTCGACTTCTTCTGACTTAATATATGGTGGGTTTGATACAATAACATTATATTTTCCCTTGATATCAGTAAATAAATCGCTTTTTTCAAAATGTACATTGTCCGCCTTGTTCAAATTCGCATTTTCATTAGCTACCTCTAATGCTTTTTCTGACAAATCTGAACCTGTTACTTTCGTATTCGGACACATTTTCGCAATGGATATAGCTATACAGCCACTTCCCGTACACAAATCAAGCACATTTATATCCTGTTTTTCCACATCATAATCAGCACCGATGACTTCAACCGCTTTTTCAACAAGCAGTTCGGTGTCCTGACGAGGAATCAATACATTTTCATTCACCTTAAATGGCAAGCCCATAAATTCCCATTCTCCAACAATATATTGAAGCGGATAATGTGTCATTCTCTTCTCTATTGCCTGAAAATACTTCTCTTCAATATCTGGAGGTACTTCATCATGCATTTTGACAAAATACTCCGTCCTCGATATATCACATATTTTCTCTACGAGAATCCACGCATCATAATCATGGTCATTAATCCCCGATTTAAATAGTTTCAATTGTCCCTGTTTTACCAATTCTGCGTACTTCATACTTCCTCCGCCTATTGATTCATATAACAGTTATTGATTAGTTTCTTCACTATTTTCTGCTAAAAATGCTCTCCAGTCGAATACTGCTTCGACTGCTTTAATTGCCACTTCTGCCATTTTCTCGTCCGGCTCTTTAGTTGTAAGCTTCTGTAATGCCATTCCCGGTGCGCTTACTATATCTACTAATTTACCCTCATGTTGTCCGGCAAATCTAAGCACTTCATAAGATACTCCTGCAATAACAGGTATCATTAATATTCTTACTACTATCTTCATAACCGGCTGTTGTACCGGAATAAGAATAAAGAATATTATACTGATTGCCATTACAAGGAATAAGAAGCTCGTTCCACATCTCTTATGCAGTCTTGAGCTTTTTAATACATTATCTACATTTAACTCCATACCATGTTCAATACAGTTAATGCATTTGTGTTCTGCACCATGGTACATAAATGTTCTCTGTATATCTTTCATTCTCGATATTAAGAATATATATAGAAGAAATAATGTAATTCTTATTAATCCCTCGATTAACGAGATTATTGTATACGAAACAATATTAAAATGTTTCTTAATTAAATCAGAAGCAATACTTGGCAATACTACAAATAAACCAATTGCAATAAGTGCCGCAACTATTACCGTTATCGTCATTACCGCACTTTCTGCTTTCTCCTTGAATAGAGAATCGGCAACTTTATCTCCTTTTTTCACTTCTTCTGCTTCCTCTTCTTCATAGAATTCAGCAGAGAACATAAGAGTTGACATTCCTATGATTAACGAATCTATAAAATTAAATACACCTCTTATAAAAGGCAGATTAAGTATTTTATTACCTTTCGTTATTCCTTTGTATTCTTTAACACATACTTCTATTTCCTGATTAGGTTTTCTGACAGCTACGGCATATTTGTCTTTATTCTTCATCATTATGCCCTCTAATACTGCCTGACCACCAATTCCTGATGGTTTCATTATGTCACCTCCCTGATGTGATGATTATTATATCATATCTTTTATGATAAAAATAGAGGCTGTCACAAGAAATTCCATTCATTAAAATAGAACATTCATGCGACAGCCTCTATAACTATTACTTATTTATTATCTGCCATACCATACTTACGATTGAACTTATCAATACGTCCACGAGCAGATGCAGCTTTCTGCTGACCTGTGTAGAATGAGTGACATTTTGAACAAATTTCTACGTGGATATCTTCCTTAGTTGATCCTGTTACGAATTCATTACCACAGTTGCAAACAACCTTTGCCTGGTAATATGCTGGATGTATACCTTCTTTCATTTCATTTCACCTCTTTACAAATTAATGATATGCAAATGGCTTTCGCCAATCATATTCTAAAAACAGCTTTTATATTGTAGCATAAAACAATTTTTAATGCAAGCATTTTTTAATCATCTGTATAAATTCTCTGTTATTTCTTGTTCTTGCAAACATATCAAGTATTTTTTCGACTGCATCATCAGGTTTCATGCCATTTGTAGCCTTTCTTATAAGATATACGGCTTCCGCCTCTTCTTTAGAAAGTAATAAGTCATCTCTACGTGTACCTGATTTAAGAATATCAAGTGCAGGGAATACTCTCTTCTCAGATAATTTTCTGTCTAACACAAGCTCCATATTACCTGTACCCTTAAACTCTTCGAATACAACATCGTCCATCTTACTTCCTGTATCTACAAGCGCTGTAGCTAATACTGTAAGACTTCCACCCTCTCTCATATTTCTTGCAGCACCGAAGAATCTCTTTGGCATATGAAGTGCCGCAGGATCAAGACCACCTGATAGAGTTCTTCCTGATGGTGGAACTGTCATATTGTAAGCTCTTGCAAGTCTCGTGATACTGTCTAACAGAATTATTACGTCTTTCTTCATCTCGACAAGTCTCTTAGCTCTCTCGATAACCATTTCCGAAACTCTCTTATGATGCTCTGGTAATTCATCAAATGTTGAGTAGATAACTTCTACATTATCTCCCTGAATCGCTTCCTTAATATCTGTTACTTCCTCAGGTCTTTCATCTATAAGAAGAATTATCATATGCATATCAGGATTATTTATCTGGATAGATTTAGCAATCTCCTTTAATAATGTAGTCTTTCCGGCTTTAGGCTGTGATACAATCATACCTCTCTGACCTTTTCCTATAGGAGAAATAAGGTCAACTATTCTCATAGCCATATTCTCACTGCTAGTCTCCATTCTCAATCTCTTATTAGGAAATATAGGTGTAAGCTCTTCGAAATTAGGTCTGCCCATAATCTCATCAGCTAATATTCCGTTTACCTTATTCAAATGTGTCATCGCACCGAATTTCTCGTTTATATTCTTCTGGCGCATATTTCCATTTAATATATCACCTGTTTTTAACCTAAATCTTCTTATCTGAGATGGTGATACATATACATCATTTTCGCCAGGTAGAAAATTCTCACACCTGATAAAGCCATATCCGTCAGGCATTACCTCTAATATTCCCTCTGCAATAGGTTCTTCTTCCTTAATCTCCGGTTCAGGGTTTTCCTCTATTACGAATTCAGGCTTTGACTCTGTATTATCCGATTTATAATTCGTCGCATTTGTCCTGTTATTCTCTGATTTGGAATTTGTTGCATTTGTCCTGTTGCTTTCTAATTTAGAATTCGTTCCGTTCGCCCTGTTATCTGATTTATAATTCGTTGCATTTGCTCTGCCATTCTCTGATTTAACTGATGATTTATTCTCTTTATTATCTGATTTTGAAACTGATTTTGCTTTCATCTTATCTGCACCCTGTAACTCATTTTCCTTAGCCATCTTCATTCCGGCAGCTAAAATCTGTTCAATCAGTTCTGTCTTTTTTAATTTCATTACATATTTAATATTCTGACTTTTCGCAATTTCACGTAACTGTGTTACTGATAAAGTTTCTAATTTTTCTCTCATACACTTATCGTGGCACATTTATATATGCCATTGTCCTCCTAAACATATTAAATTATAATAATGGGATTGTATCTGATTATAGATTATTTAATCAGAATTAATGATTCTTATGATTTGTAAGACACATTATACACCAATGTTTTCAAAATTGGTAGTATAAATTTTCTAAATATTATGATATTATAGATTATATATGGTCTTTATGTATATTTTTGCATTTATGACCACTTATCAGGATAAAAATAAATATATGGAAATGGAGATTACAATGACAACTAACGAAAAAGCGTTAAAGCTTCATGAAGAATGGAATGGAAAATTAACTACTGAACCAAAATGTACAATTGCTTCAAGAGAAGACCTTGCTCTTGCATATACACCGGGCGTTGCTGAACCTTGTAAAGTGATTGCCGAAGATAAAGAAGCAGCATATAAATACACTATTAAATCTAACACAATTGCTGTTGTTTCAGACGGAAGTGCCGTCCTCGGACTTGGTAACATCGGACCATACGCAGCTATGCCTGTTATGGAGGGTAAAGCCGTATTATTCAAATCATTTGGTGATGTTAATGCATTTCCAATATGCTTAGATACACAGGATACTGAAGAAATCATCAAAACTGTTGTAAATATTGCACCTGCATTCGGTGGTATTAACCTTGAAGATATTTCAGCTCCAAGATGTTTTGAAATTGAAACAAGACTTAAGGAACTCTTAGACATTCCTGTATTCCATGATGACCAGCATGGTACAGCAATCGTTGTTCTTGCAGGTATTATTAACGGACTTAAAATTACAGGTAAATCTAAAGAAAACTGTAAGGTCGTAATAAATGGTGCTGGAAGTGCCGGAATCGCCATTACTAAATTATTATTAACATATGGCTTTAAAAATGTAATTATGTGTGATATCAACGGAATTATTAATGAAGATTCACCTAATTTAAACTGGATGCAGAAATCAATGTTAGATGTAACTAATCTTGACAGACTTTCAGGTACTCTTAAAGATGCCTTAGTCGGTGCTGATATATTTGTCGGAGTTTCTGCTCCTAATATAGTTTCTGCTGAAATGGTAGCTTCAATGAATAAAGACTCTATAATATTTGCAATGGCTAATCCTGTTCCTGAGATTATGCCTGATGTGGCTAAGGCAGCAGGTGCAAGAATCGTGGGTACTGGCCGTTCAGATTTTCCTAACCAGGTTAATAACGTAATTGCATTCCCTGGAATATTTAAGGGTGCTTTAGAGGGACGTGCTTCACAGATTACAGAGGATATGAAGTTAGCTGCTGCACTTGCAATCGCTAACTTAGTTCCTGATGATAAATTATGCGACGAATTTATTCTTCCTGAAGCCTTTGATCCTGATGTCAAAGATGCAGTTGCTAAGGCAGTTATGGATAACATTAAACCTGATGGCAGAAATATACACGCTTAATAAATATTATCGTGAGCGTTTTGGACAGAAAGTCTATAAGCTGTCTCTTGATGGTGGTATGACCTGTCCTAATCGTGACGGTACTTTAGATACACGCGGGTGCATTTTCTGTAGTGCGGGAGGTTCCGGTGATTTTGCCGCCTCCCGTTTTTTATCCATTAAGGAACAGATTACTGAAGCAAAGAGTCGCATTTGCAATAAGATTACAGACGGTAAATATATAGCCTATTTTCAGGCATATACTAATACTTATGCCCCAACTGATTATCTTAGGAAAATATTTTATGAAGCTGCTTGCTGTGATGACATCGTAGGAATATCCATTGCCACAAGGCCTGACTGTTTAGGTCCTGAAGTCTTAGAATTACTTGACGAACTTAATTCAAAGCTTCCGGTATTCGTAGAATTAGGATTACAGACAATCCATAAAGAGTCAGCACATTTCATACGACGTGGCTATGAACTTGAAGTATTTAACACCGCTGTCGCTAATCTCCATAGAATAAATATCAATATTGTAGTTCACCTTATATTAGGGTTACCAAATGAGACTTTTTCTGATATAATAGCCTCCGTACGTTATCTTAACAGCCTGCCTGTTAACGGAGTCAAATTACAGCTATTGCATATTTTGAAAAATACTGATTTAGCTGACTATTATCTGAATAAAGAAAATGATTTTCATACATTATCATTAGAGGATTATACCGTCCTGTTAGCTGAATGTATCGAGAATCTCAGACCGGATATCGTTATCCACAGAATGACAGGTGACGGCAACAAGAAAGAACTTATAGCTCCTTTATGGAGTGGAGATAAAAAAAGGGTATTAAATTATATTAATACCTACTTTGCTAAAAACAATATTATCCAGGGAAGGAAGTACAGAAAAAATGGCACTTGAGTCATCAACACTTTATAAACTAATTATACTATATATGCTGAATAAGGTTAATTTTCCATTAACCAATTCACAGTTATCAGAATTTTTCCTTGAGAAGAATTATACAACCTATTTCACATTCCAGCAGGTTATAACTGAACTTGTGGATTCACACCTTATAAGTGTAGAAATCGTCCGTAATTCTTCTTACTATCATATAACCTCTGACGGCAGCCAGACACTTGGTTTCTTCGTTAATAAGATTCCGGGAGCTATCGTAGATGATATGGATATCTATCTTATGGAGAATAAATATGAGCTTCGAAATGAGGTCGGAACAATCGCTGATTATTACAAATCTACTAATCAGGATTACATTGTACATTGTCAGGTTAAGGAGGGTGAGGGAACTTTAATAGAAATCAACCTTTCTGTTCCTACAAAAGAAGAGGCATCTTCCATGTGTAACCAATGGAAAGACGCCAGCCAGCAAATCTATGCATTTATTATGAAGTCACTGATGAAATAAAATCAAGAATTTCTTCTCTTCCCTGCTTTGTTTTAGCAGAAAATGGTAATATAACCGTATCAGGCAGCACATTAAGACCTTGTCTAATCATCTTAATGTGCTTATCTTTTTGACTTCTGTTAATCTTATCTAATTTAGTTGCTATAATAACAGGTTTATAACCATTGTAAACTATCCACTCATACATATTTCTGTCATTAGCAGATGGCTCATGTCTGATATCAATAAGAAGCATTACAGCCTTAAGCTGCTTAGAGGTCTTTAAATAATTCTCTATCATTACGCCCCATTTCTGCTGTACTTCTTTCGATACTTTAGCGAATCCGTAACCCGGTAAATCTACAAAATACAATTCTTTATTGACATTATAGAAATTAATTGTCTGTGTTTTACCCGGCTCCTGTGATGTTCTCGCAAGAGATTTTCTGTTAAGCAATCCATTTATTAATGAAGATTTACCAACATTCGACTTACCTGCAAATGCTACCTCAGGCATCTGATTATCAGGAAGTACACTGGTAATTCCACATACTGTTTCTAATTCTGCATTCTTTAAAATCATATTCTAAATTCCTCTCAGGTTTCTAATTTATCCCGTTATTCTTCTATTATTATGTGCCTATTTTACTTTAAGCCGGCTTTACTAAGACTTTAATCTTCCTAAACCGGCTTAAATATTTAAAAATGGCTTATTATTATGCCTTAAATCTCTTCTTTACGCCATTTTTCTTAATCTGTGCTTCATCTAATCTGACTAATTCAGGTTCAGCTTTGTTCTCGATAACATCTTTAGTTATTGTACACTTATCGATTGTCTCATCTGATGGTACAGTGTACATTATATTCATAAGTGCATCTTCCATAATTGAACGTAAGCCTCTTGCACCTGTCTTTCTCTCAAATGATTTCTCAGCAACAAGTTCTAATGCTTCGTCTGTAAATTCTAAGTCTACACCATCTAACTCTAAGAGCTTCTTATATTGCTTAACTAACGCATTCTTAGGCTCTTTAAGTATTCTTATGAGTGCTTCCTTATCTAAAGATTCTAATGATACTGTTACAGGTACACGACCGATAAATTCAGGAATTAAACCGAATTTAACTAAGTCCTGTGGCATTACCTGTGGGAACAATACATCTATTGATTCCTCTTTATGGTCTGCTATCTCAGCATTGAAACCGATAGATTTTCTGTCCATTCTTGTCTCTATAATCTTCTCTAATCCATCAAATGCACCACCACATATGAATAAAATGTTAGTTGTGTCAATGTGAATCATCTCCTGGTTAGGATGCTTTCTTCCGCCCTGTGGTGGAACTGAAGCCTGTGTACCCTCTAACAGTTTAAGTAATGCCTGCTGTACACCCTCTCCGGATACGTCTCTTGTTATAGAAACATTCTCACTTTTCTTAGTAATCTTATCGATTTCATCGATATAGACAATTCCGTACTGTGCTTTATTCACATCATAGTCGGCTGCCTGAATTATCTTAAGTAAGATATTCTCAACGTCCTCACCTACATAACCTGCTTCAGTAAGTGTTGTAGCATCTGCGATAGCAAATGGAACATTAAGTATCTTAGCTAATGTCTGTGCAAGATATGTCTTACCTGAACCTGTAGGTCCTAACATCAGAATATTACTCTTCTGAATCTCTACACCTAGGTCTCTTCCTGATAAAACTCTCTTGTAGTGATTGTATACTGCAACTGACAGGACTTTCTTAGCTTCTTCCTGTCCTATGACATATTCATCAAGAAATTCCTTTATCTCCTGTGGCTTGTATAAATTAATGTCGAAATCAACGTCATCATCTGTCTCGTATGCCATCTCTTCCATCATTATATCACTACATATCTCTATACATTCATCACATATAAATACACCGCTTGGTCCGGCAATAAGCTTTCTTGCCTTACTCTCCGGCTTACCACAAAACGAGCATCTGCTCTCTTCATTATTCTTTGCCATATGTTCTCCAATCCAAATTAATGATTAATTAACGATTTTCAATCACCTTATCTATTAAGCCATATTCCATAGCCTGATAAGCGTCCATATAGTTGTCACGTTCTGTATCCACTTCGATTACTTCTAATGGTTTTCCGGTGTTCTTTGCTAAAATCTCATTTAACTTCTTACGTGTCTTTAAAATATGGTCTGCAACAATCTTAATCTCTGTTGCCTGTCCCTGTGCTCCACCAAGTGGCTGGTGTATCATAATCTCTGCGTTAGGTAATGCGAATCTCTTACCTTTAGCACCACCTGAAAGTAAAAATGCTCCCATACTTGCTGCCATTCCCATACAGATTGTAGATACATCACATTTGATGTAATTCATTGTATCATAAATAGCCATTCCTGCTGTTACAGAACCACCCGGGCTGTTTATATATAAATGAATATCTTTATTAGGATCTTCTGACTCTAAGAAAAGTAACTGTGCTACAACAAGGCTTGCTGTTGTCTCATTTACTTCTTCACCTAAGAAAATAATTCTGTCCTTTAAAAGTCTTGAATAAATATCATAAGATCTTTCGCCTTTTCCAGTCTGCTCTACGACATAAGGTACCAAACTCATACAAAATCCTCTCCTATCTATTAATTTTATTTATGGGCCCGCCATAGCGAACCCATTTTCTTTATCTCATATTATAAACTTCTGTATAAATGATTAAACTTATAAATTAAATTGCTAATTAAGCTAATTATTTAAACTTCAAATTAGGTTATTGATTAAACTTCCTTAGCATTCTCTGTTACGAATTCAACTGCTTTCTTAACCTGAATGTCTCTCTTCATATTCTCTTTATCAGCATCTGTTAATAAGTCTTTGAGCTTATCAGCTTCCATCTGGTATGCTGATGCCATATCATTGATTTCATTATTAACATCTTCATCTGTAACTTCGAAGTTCTCTTTATCAGCAACTGCTTCAAGAACAAGTCTGCTCTGGATACGTTTTAATGCCTGTGGTCTCATCTGCTCTAATAATTTATCAGATGTTAATCCTGTATACTGGAAGTACTGGTCAATTGTAAGTCCCTGTGCGCTGATTCTTCTTGCGAAGTCTTCTGCCATCTGTCTAACCTGTGAATCTACCATTGCATCAGGTATCTCCATCTTAGCGCCCTCGATAATCTTCTCAATTGCAGCTTCTTCTTTAGCAGATTTAGCTTCATCAACTTTTTTCTCTTCAATCTTTGTCTTGATGCTTGCTTTATATTCATCAACTGTTGAGAATTCTGAAACATCTTCTACGAAATCATTATCAAGTTCTGGTAATTCTTTCTTCTTAATCTCTTTAACAGTAACTTTGAATAATGCTGGTTTACCTTTTAATTCTTCTGCATGGTATTCTTCTGGGAATGTAACGTTAACGTCAACTTCTTCTCCGATATTCTTACCGATTAACTGCTCTTCAAATGTATCGATGAATGAGTGAGAACCGATTGTTAATGGATAATCTGTTCCTTTTCCACCCTCAAATGCAACACCATCAACAAAGCCTTCGAAATCGATAACTGTCATATCGCCATCTTCAACTGCTCTGTCATCTACTGTGATAATTCTTGAGTTCTGTTCTCTTTCTCTGTCTATTTCAGCCATAATCTCTTCGTCTGATACAGAAACATCACTCTTAGGTACTTCTACGCCTTTATATTCGCCTAATTCAACTTCTGGTTTAACTGCAACTTCTGCTGTGAAGATAAATTCTTTACCGGCTTCAATCTGTACAACATCAATCTTAGGCTGTGAAACTATTTCTAATTCACTTTCCTTAACTGCTGCTTCGTATGCTGTAGGAATCATATCATTAACAGCATCTTCATAGAATACACCGACACCGTACATTTTCTCTACCATTTTACGAGGTACTTTACCTTTTCTGAAACCAGGAACGCTGATTCTTGATTTCTGTTTCTGATAAGCCTTTTCAATTGCTTTTTCTACCTCTTCTGCTGATACTTCAATTGTAAGTTTAGCCATATTTTTTTCCAGTTTTTCAACCTGTAAACTCATTAAACTTCCTCCATTCTGCCGTATACTACGGCTTAGCTATTTTTAGCAGTATATCTGCAATATTTTCTTTCTGACCTTTTCTTTTTAACTAAAGGCAATGTGACATCGTAGTATTATATCATAAAGAAATCTTTTAGTCTATCTTTTTTTCTACAGTTTCTAAAGTCTGTTCTGCACCTGTGTTAAATAATACAATTAATTTTGTCACTTTATAATTATGTCCATTCTTCTGCACCGTACTTTCATCAGTTCTTGTCGATATAATATATTTATTAGTAGAACAACTTATAGTCACTACATCTCCTGATAACAGTTCGATAGTGGCATTAGGTATCTTAGACACTCCGTAGGTCTTACTTCCGTCTGTAATAAGCTCCTTTGGTCCTGTCGGCTTAGTCTGGCTGCCTCCATTACTTCCTGAATTCGAATTATTTCCCGAATTACTGCTTCCGTTATTGTTTGAAGCATTTCCATTATTAGAAGTGTTTCCACTGCCTGCGCCATTACTTCCTGAATTATTGCCACCGCCATTATTTACGGCACTTCCATTGTTATCAGAAACATTGCCACCGTTATTACCACTATTACTTCCACTATTTATATCGCCTGCATTGGTATCTGAATTACCTGACTGGCCATTTTCCAAACCACTAATACCCTGATTCTCAGCTTCCTGTGTTTTCTTTCCATTATCAGATATTGTTACCTTAATGCTGTCTGTATATGTACTTCCACCTGATTTAACAGTGTAGTTAGCTGTGTATGTTCCCGGTTTGTCATTTCTGACATTTGTTGCATTTACTTCGAGCGAATAATCATCTGTTTCACCCGATGTCTTAATACCTGATGTGTAATCTATATCACTTCCCGCAGGGGCAATTACATTATCAAGATTAAATTTCACGCCATTATCATTAATATCTACCGATCCTGTAACTACGCCCTTTGTATCTCCGTATGAAATCTTTTTCTTCTTTCCACAGGCGGTCATACTTCCGATTACTAATACTAATGCACCGGCAACACATAATATCTTCGTTAATCTTATATTTGATTTCTTCAATATTAATCCGCACCTTTCTGACACAGTAAATGTCTTATACTAACTGTATCTTCTCTGCTATTGAATCTGCTTCTTCCTTACTCTTTAATATCGTAACTAATTCAAGTCCCATATCAATCGCAGCGCCTAATCCTCTTGCTGTTGTTATATTTCCGTCTGTTATGACTTTCTCACGCTTATAAGTTGCACCTTTTAATGAATCTTCATATCCCGGATAACAGCTTACTACCTTACCCTCTAAGATTCCGAGTTCTCCTAAGATGCTAGGAGCTGCACATATTGCTGCAAGTCTTTTGCCTTTATTATTAAAATCTTTAATATTAGCCACTAATGTCTTACACACTGCAAGATTAGGTGTTCCAGGTATTCCACCCGGCAGGAATATTAATTCTGCTTTATCAAAATCTACATCTTTAATTAAAGCATCTGCCTTAACTACAATGTTATGTGAACTTTTAACTTCATAATTCTCTGAAACCGATACAGTCAATGTCTCAATACCGGCTCTTCTTAATATATCAACTACCATTAATGCTTCTACTTCTTCAAAACCATCTGCTAAAAATGCATATACCATAATTCGTTCTCCTTTTCCATAAAACTTAACCTGACAACACTGACAGTATAACATATTCCTGATATTTTTTCATCATTTTAGAATTTTTTTATTATTTACAAATACATTTTTCAGGGCTGATATGTTAAAATATTTCATATAATAAAAACGTATTCAAAACGGAGGTTAGTGTAAAAAATAATGGAAATAGAAAGAAAGTTTCTAATTACAAGTTTACCTGATAATTTAGAATTATGCAGATTTCATCTTATAGAACAGGCATACCTGTGTACAGAGCCGGTAGTCCGTATCCGTAAAGAAGATGACACCTATTATCTTACTTATAAATCAAAAGGATTATTATCCCGCGAAGAATATAATCTTCCGCTTACTGCCGAAAGTTATTCCCATCTGTTAGAGAAAGCTGACGGTAATATAATCACGAAGAAACGTTACCTGATTCCTTATGAGAATTTCACAATCGAATTAGATATATTTGAGGGAATATTTAAAGGTCTTATAATCGCAGAAGTCGAATTTAATTCTGAAGATGAGGCTAATTCTTTTAGCGGTCCTGAATGGTTTGGCGAAGATGTAACATTTTCAAGTAAATACCATAACAGCACCCTTAGTAAATTACAAAATCCAAGTGAACTTAAATTTTAAGAAATGAGGTTAGTGCAAAAAATAATGTTGATACACTTATTTTTCACACTGCTATTTGCTTCGGAGCGAAAGCAAATAGCTTTTATGGCAGAAGAGAAATCGCCTGTGCGAATTTCTCTTCGCCTATTCTAGGCAAGTCGCTCAGAAATGAGGTAAATATGAATTTAGCAGCTATATATCATCGTTGTACTGATAACTACTGTTATTGTCTCGATGATGACAATATTATTATTTCAATTAAGACAGGATATGACGTAGACAAAGTAACTCTTTGCTATTGCGATCCTTTTTCTACAGGTATTATGGGTTCTAACAGCCATTATAATATTGAAACAATCGAGATGACAGATGTAAAATATCTTGAGCATCACATCTTCTGGAGTGTTAAGATTACTCCTAAATACAAACGTCTTGCATATCATTTTATTATCGAAAATGAAAGTGAGAAGTATCATATGTATGAGGACCGTTTCTATACTCCTGCCGAGCTTAAGGATTTCAAAGGTCGTGAACAGGTATTTATGTTCCCATGGATGAATCCGTCTGATATTATAAGAACTCCTGACTGGGTAAATGACACTGTCTGGTATCAGATTTTCATTGACAGGTTCTGCAATGGCAATCCTGACATCAATCCTAAGAATGTTAAGCCATGGGGTTCTGCTGATAAATCTGTTAAATATAATGACTATTATGGCGGAGATATCGAGGGAATCACAAGTAAGCTTGACTATCTTGCCGACCTTGGAATTACAGGTCTTTACTTAACTCCTGTATGCAAGGGTAAAAGTAATCATAAATATGATACTATGAGTTTTACAAAGATTGACCCACACTTTGGTACTGATGAGGATATGATTGAACTCGTTTCTAATGCACACGACCATGGTATCCGTGTAATGATGGATGGTGTATTTAATCATACCGGTATGTTCTTCAAGCCATGGCAGGATGTTTTACAAAATGGTCCAGAGTCTAAATATTATGACTGGTTTATGATTAATTCATGGCCTTTTAAGAATACAGGTAAGTCCGCTGATTCGAAAGCAGGCAACTACTATACTTTCGGCTTCTTTGATGGTATGCCTAAGTTAAATACGAATAATCCACGAGTAATCAGATATATTATCAAAGTTCTTAAAAGCTGGATATTAAAATATGATATTGATGGTATACGACTTGATGTGGCAGGCGAAATCTCACACACATTATGCAAGGAGATTCACAGAGAATTAAAGGCTCTCAAATCTGATTTCTACATACTTGGTGAATTATGGCACGACAGTATGCCTTGGCTTCGTGGTGATGAATACGATTCTGTAATGAATTATCAATTTGGAGACAGTATTGATGCTTTCTGGCAGGATTCTAACAAAACTTCTACTGATTTATTATATGCCATAAACAGATGCTTCACGATATATCCTGAGCAGGTTAACCGCGTGTTATTCAACCTCTTAGACTCGCACGATACTATCCGCCTTGCAACTAAATTAAATAATATGCATATGTTCTACCAACAGTTAGCGGTATTATTTACAATGCCCGGAACTGTATGTATATATTATGGTACGGAAATAGCCATGGAGGGCAGCTACGACCCTGACTGTCGTCGTTGTATGCCTTGGAATAAGATTAACCGCGGTGAATATCACGACAGAATTGCTCTTATGAAATCACTTATAGCACTTCGTAACGATAATCCTGCACTTAGAAGTAATCTATACAAATTTATTAATGTACCTGATAATCCAAGAATAATCTGTTATGAGAGATTTACCGAAGATGGCAAAAATAAAATAACCGTCGTACTGAATTGCAGTACAAACGATTATTCTATTACAGTTCCTAAGAAATCTGTTCTATTCTCAATGAATTATAAAAATGAACTTCTTCTTTCGAACGGAATATTAGTTTACACAACTAAATAAGTTTAGCAATTTTAATAGATTTGTCCTTGGACAAATCTATTGCTTTGTTATTAGATGATAACACAACAGGTCTGCCTAACGAATTATTATTAATCATTATTATCTTGCCCTCTGTTCCATCAGTAAGAAGAACTGTACTTCCTACATATAACAATGCTGTTTTCTGAAGAAATGTCATAAGATATCCCGGCTCAAATATATCAATACACATTTCAAAATATTCGATAACATCAAATGGTGACATTCCCTCTCTGTATACACGATTTGCTGTCATTGCATCATATACATCTGCAATCGCCACAATTTTTGCTACATCATCTATCTGATTTCTCTTTAATCCCTGTGGATATCCCGAACCATCGCATTTCTCGTGATGCATTAGTGCTGCATTTCTTACTCTGTTATCAACCGGTTGACTCTTAAGTATCTCATAACCTAATACCGGATGCATTTTTACGATTCTATATTCCTCATCAGTAAGTCTTGATGGTTTCGTAATAATCTCTTTAGGTATCTTAATTTTACCAATGTCGTGCAGAAGTCCTGCTGCTGTTAATAATTCAACATCTTTCTCACCATATCCAAGCCAACCCGCAAATACATTGCATATCAATGAAACACTCATTGAATGGGCAAATGTCAAATCATCATAGCCTCTCATACAGCTTAAGATATCCATAAGATTATATTTAGAGCTATTAGAATTAATGACTTTCTTAACGGATTCTAACAATCCCTTTATATCGATTTCTTCATTCTTGTATACAACTTCATTTAACTTATTACTAAGTTCGTCAACGGATTCTTCAAAACTATATCTGAATGCCTTAAAATCTTCTGATTGTTTTATCTTCTCGAAATATCCTGATTCCTCACTTCTTTCATAAGCACTGCTCTCCATAAATATATCATCTATGTCGGATTTCACAATGATTTTCAAGACAACTACTTCATAGTTCTCAAGTTTTCTTATTATCTCTTTATCAAGCACTGTACCAAAAGGAGCAACGAGTCTGCCTTTAGTATCATAGACATCCCCCGCCAGTTCCATACCTTCTTCCGCTTCCGAAATGAGTATTCTCTTAACTGCCATATTACAATGCCCCTTTCGTCATCTCTTTCATATATTCTTCTGATGAAATTGGTCTTGAGAAATAATATCCCTGTATCTCATCACAGAAAATATCTCTTAAGAATTCATACTGTTCTTTAGTCTCAACGCCCTCTGCAACTATCTTCATATCAAGTAACCGACCTAATGATACGATAGTCGATACAACTATATCACCTTTAGCATCACCAATGTCATCTACGAAACTCTTATCTAATTTAAGAATATCTACAGGAACATTCTTAAGCATATTAAGTGATGAATAGCCTGTTCCGAAATCGTCCATAAGAATCTTAAAGCCTGCTTTATGCAACTTGTCAATTGTCTCTATTAAAGCATCTGTCTCAGAGAATAAAGTAGTCTCTGTCATCTCTAACTGGATATATTCAGCAGGCACATCATATTTCTTAAGTATTGCCGTATATTCTTCTATAAATCTTGCATTGTACAACTGTAACTGCGACATATTAACAGATACAGGCATTACATTATAACCGGCATCTAACCATTTTCTTATATCCCTGCATACGTGTTCAAACATATATTCATCTAATTCAACAATGAAGCCATTGTTCTCAAATACAGGTATAAATTCATTAGGGAAAAGCATACCACATTCTTCGTTATACCATCTTACGAGCGCCTCTGCACCTGCTAATTCACTATTTGATGAATTATATTTTGGCTGATAATATACTTTGAACTCTTCATCTTTAATGGCTTTTTCCATCATATTCTCGATTTCCTGGTCTCTAAGCTCTTTCTGTCTCAATGTATCATCATATATGGCATATACTTTACTGTGCTTACCTTTAATAGATTTCTTAGTAAGGTCTGCCCTGTCTATCGCTGTATCAATATTAAAGAACTTTCTGTCTACAGGATATATACCAATCGACAGGATTATCTCGTAGTTCTTCTCTTTCTGGACGCCTCGTTTCTGCGCTGTTAACGATAACATCTCCATTCTCTTTATGACATGGTCCATATCATTTGCCTTTAAGAACAATACGAACTGGTCTGCTCTGTAGTGTGCAAAGACTTCGCCTGTCTCCATAATGTTATTAATCTCTCTCCAGATAAATCTTATAACATTATTACCCTCTTCATATCCGAAAATATCGTTAATATACTTGAATTTATCAACATCTAAATCAACTAATGCATAATCATCTGATGTATTCTTGATAAGTTTGTCCACATCGTCTTTAAATTTTGTAAATGATTTACCACCTGTTATCTCATCTACATATGCAATATGTTCAATCTTCTTTCTGTTCCGGTTCTGAAGAACTAATATCACAAGTAATGTTGCACCATAGATAATTGCAAATATGTACACTAACTGGTTAGTCTTATCTAATGACTGTGCCTTATATCTGTTAAACTTATCATATGACATAATAGTAATTATCTTCCAGTCATTCACATCTATAGGTTTAACATATGCTATCTTGGACTTATGATATTTTATCTTTATAAATGTTGCTTCATCAGCACTGAATGCCTTAGTTAATTCATCAATTGTACGTTTCGAATTGCCTAATTCTTCTAATTTATCTACAAAATTATGTGTTCTTATCTTCTTATTCTCAGGCTTGTCCCTACCTGTTGCATCAAAAATTATGTTTCCATCAGAATCTACAACCCATATATCTTCCTCTATCTCCATATCATCTGCATTAATACTACGTTCAATCTCTTCTGTGTACTTTTTGGCATAAAGAACCCCAACCACATCTTCATCGTGCCTGATTGGTATACTATAAATATTATGTTTCTTATTTCCATCAATTATTGTATCAGTAATAACGTATTCATCGTTCATCGAATTAACAAAATATTCTTCTGCTGAAATATCATATTTATCTCCATTAATATCACACGCATTACCATCTTTGTCTGCCATACCAATTAAATAAAATTTTTCACCTGTCATAACAGACTTAATTCTGTCAACTTCCGATTCACAATTTAATTTAGAGGTATCCGATATATTTTTCGAAAAGTATTCGAGATAATAAAAATTATCGTCAATCTGTTTCTTTACGTTCTTAACTATCTGATTAGTTTCATGATTAATTTCTTTTTTCTGTATAGTGTCATATCTGCCTCTCATATACCTTATATATATGCCACCGATACCTATAACAAGTGTCATCATGATAACCACTACAATAATCGAAGAAGATATTCTATTCTTGCCAATTTTCAAAGTCTTTTTCTCCTTCTTGCCAAACCACATTTTCTATGTAAATTGTACCTTATTTTGGTTAATTTATCAACAACTTAGTGTAGTATTTATTTGTTTAATAAATGAATTTCTTCTTCAGTAAGCTCCCTGTATTCACCTGTTTTCAAAGTCTCATCAAGTGATACTTCTCCTATCTGCGTCCTCTTAAGATATACCACATAACAGCCTACTGCTTTCAACATTCTCTTGACCTGATGTTTCTTACCCTCTGTTATGGTTATTTTACCTGATACAGTCTGTCCGTTTCTCGGGTTTCTTGCTGCTTTTTCAAACTTTGTACCTGCTATAAGGTTTGCAATTTCTTTAATATTGCCTGTCCCGTCAACTTCGATACTTTCAGCCTTAAATAAATCTTTTTCCCCTATAAGTTCTACACCACTTTGTAACTTTCTTATTTTCTCATCATCAAGGTTTCCCAATGCCTGAAAATAATATGTCTTTGGTACATGAAATTCAGGATGCATAAGCTTCTGATTAAATACTCCGTCATTCGTTATGATAAGAAATCCTTCCGTATCCTTATCAAGCCTTCCAACAGGATGCAAAATATTTCTCATATCTTCCGGAAAATAATCCATTACTGTTTTATGTTTCTCATCTGTTCTTGCCGTTATACAACCTTTAGGTTTGTTAAACATATAATACAATTTATCCACTACCTCATATCTAATATTTTCTTATATCTTCTTTTATCCATTATTCTTTTAACCAAAATCATAATTCCACCAACCACAAATGGAAATATATATGTAAAGCAACGATACATAAGCATTACTGCTACTGCCTCTGCCTTATCTGCCACCGCCAAGAATAACACATAAAACATTGCTTCTGTAGAACCGCTTGCCCCGGGTGATGGTATGACTCCTATAAGTGCTGAAGCCAATGCAGATATGCATAAACCTCTTATTATATTGCTTATATCCGTATATCCTAATACAACGCATGGAATCATATACCAGCCCAGATATTTAACCATATTAAGCAGGAGAAGTTTTAGCATTGTTCCTTTTTCTTTAAGCATTATCCTGCTTTCTTCCCTTAATGACTCTAATTTATTTTCCAGTAATTTTATACGTTCTTTTAATTCGATATTTTTAATTACTTTTTCTGCTAAAAACAACAAAAAATCATGAAATTTCTTCCAGAGTACCACAGTAAGAAGCGCTGCCGCTACAAGTATTGTTACAATTACGCCCAGTAATACATACTCAAAATACTCACTATAGTATTCTTTCATAATTCCATAATTTCCTGCGAAGAAGATTAGACACATTAATACAATGGCAATCTTCTGTACTATATAATTAATCGTAATCATTCCAAAGCTATTCTGCATCGGAACATTATATTTATGAAGATAATACATTCCGGAAGCAGCCGTACCGCTTCCGAATGTAGTTAACCTGAAAAATGCACAATAATAAGAACAGCCAACTCCCTGATACCACTTGAAATTATCATTATATCTTTTAGCCATCACATAATAGGCAAGTCCGTCTGCGACATTAAAAAATGCACTGCATAAAATTATAATAATTAATGTTGCAAATGTCATTTTACTAATCTGCTCAATTATTTCTTCTGACTGTCCGCCAAATACCTTGCAGATAACACCTATTATTACCGCTATAAATATAATATTCAATAAAATCTTAGCTCGGTTATTCTTCTTCAATTATATGTTCACCTTTCATCTCTGGTCAGAATTATTTTTCTAATACAGCATCATATCCGGCCTCTTTAACTGCTGCAATCATAGCATCTACTGAAACATTTTCCGGATTATCAACTGTTACGAGTTTACTCTCTAAGTCTGCTTTTGCTGACACTCCATTTAATGAATTCAATGCTTTCTCTACGTGTGCCACGCAATTTTTACACATCATGCCTTCTACTTTTAATACTATCATATTTTCTTTCTCCTTTTCAACTGTTGTTTTATTATTTGATATATTATTTATATTATCTTTATTATTATTTTCTGAAGTTTTTATTACTTCTACACCAATAGCGTTTTTACTGTTTACTTCTGCTTCATTTCTATCTTTCTTAAAGAATCTCAGTCTCAACGCATTTGTAACTACAAATACACTACTAAGGCTCATTGCTGCCGCACCAAACATCGGGTTTAACTTCCAGCCAAATGCATTATAGTACACGCCTGCTGCCAATGGTATACCTAAAACATTATAGAAAAATGCCCAGAATAAATTCTCTTTTATATTTCTGATTACGCTTTTACTTAATCTGATAGCTGTTACAACATCTAATAAATCATTTTTCATCAGAATAATATCAGCGCTTTCAATCGCCACATCTGTTCCATTTGAAATCGCAATTCCGACATCAGCGCTTACAAGTGCAGGCGCATCATTTATTCCATCGCCTACCATTGCAATTTTTCTGCCTGTTTTCTTAAGTTCAGAGATAACCGACTCCTTATCCTGTGGTAATACTTCAGCGATAATATCATCTAATTCAAGTGATTTTCCTATTCCATTTGCAGTAACTTTATTATCACCTGTCAGCATTATGACTTTTATTCCCATAGATTTTAATTTTCTTATTGCTAATGGGCTGCTTTCCTTAATAACATCGGCTACTGCGATAATTCCGATTAATTTACTGTCTCTTGCAAATAATAATGGTGTCTTACCCTCATTTGCCAGATTATCTATTGTATTTTTCTCATTTTCAGTTAATTTAATACCATTTTCATTAATGAATTTCTCATTTCCTGCGATAAATCTGCTATTCCCTGCAAATGCTTCAACGCCTTTTCCGGATATTGCATTAAATCTTTCAAGCTTGCATTTGCCCATATGTTCTTTAGAATATTCAACGATTGCATTCGCTAATGGATGTTCACTCTTCTCTTCTATTGCATATGCGATATCTAAGAGTTCATCTTCGCCCATACCAATTGCACTTATATCTGTTACAACAGGTTTTCCAATTGTTATAGTTCCTGTCTTATCGAAAACTACTGTATCAATGCTATGTGCAACCTCTAATGCTTCACCTGATTTAATAAGTATTCCGTTCTCAGCACCTTTTCCCGTACCAACCATAATGGCAACAGGTGTAGCAAGTCCCAGTGCGCATGGACACGAAATAACCAACACGCATATTGCACACGATAAAGCAAATTCAAATGTCGCACCTGATATAAGCCATATCACAAATGTTACCACTGCGATAGCCATTACTACCGGCACAAATATTCCTGAAATCTTATCTGCAATCTTAGCTATCGGTGCTTTACTTGCACTTGCTTCGTCCACAAGTTTTATTATCTTAGAAAATGTAGTGTCTGCACCAACTCTTGATGCCTTTACCTTAACAAAACCAGTCTTGTTAATTGTAGCTGCGATAACTTCATCACCTGCCACTTTTTCTACCGGAATACTCTCACCTGTAATGGCAGCCTCATCAACGCTTGTATTTCCCTCTATAATAATACCATCTACAGATATATTGCTTCCCGGTTTAACTATTACTATATCAGATACTTTAACTTCATCTACAGACACTTCTTTCTGTTCGCCATTTACCTCGATAATAGCTTTCTTAGGCGCCATATCTATAAGTTTTCTAAGTGCTTCACTCGTCTTCCCCTTAGATTTAGCCTCTAAGAATTTACCTACTGTAATAAGCGATAATATCATAACTGATGATTCGAAATATAAATCATGATGATATCTCATGACTACTTCCATATCACCTGAACCAAGTGCGTAACTCATTCTGTATATTGCAAATATTCCATATATAAGTGCAGCACTTGAACCAACTGCAATCAGGCTGTCCATATTAGGATTCAAATGAAATAATGCCTTAAAGCCTCTCTTAAAATATATCCGGTTAACATATAGAACCGGAATACACAATAGAAACTGTGTAAATGCAAATGAAACTGCATTACTATGTCCTGACAGGAATCCCGGAAGTGGCAGACCAACCATATGTCCCATAGAAACATACATTAATGGTATAAGAAATGCAAACGATACTATAAGACGTCTTTTGAAATCTGCGTATATTTCTTCATTAGCATCGGTTTCACCATTAGCTTTAGTTTTATTACCAGCTTTATTAGCAGAATCATTTCCCGCACCATTATCTGAGACAACTTTTGCTCCATATCCTGCCTTTTCTACAGCTTTAATAATATCATCACAACTTAAAACATTTTCATCATAGTCAGCTACCATGCTGTTAGTAAGAAGATTAACACTTGCAACGGATACACCATCTAATCCGTTCACAGCTTTCTCAACTCGTGACTGGCAGGCAGCACATGACATCCCGGTTATGCTAAACTTGTCTTTCATAATATTCTCCAATCCGCAATATTATTTTGATATCTTACTTATTATTGCCATCATTTCATCAACTTTTGCATCTCTTTCTTCTTTTGTCTCTGCACAATTAATACAACTCTTCAAATGTGCCGAAAGCACTTCCTTGTTAGTTGTATTAAGTATTGCTGAAGCCGACATTAATTGTCTGGATATGTCTATACAATATCTGTCCTCTTCAACCATTTTAATAATTCCATCTATCTGCCCTCTTGCAGTTTTAAGAAGTCTCATTACTTTATCTCTGTCTGCCTGCATTTCTTCACCTCGTTTTCTATATAATATTGCGTAATAATTTGTTTTATTAGTTTTACAACAAATATTCCGATACCCCCGGGGAGGGGTGTGTTATATTATATAATACATTTTATTTTATTTGTCAACTAACAAAAGAGCATTATAAATGCATTCTATACAATAATTCATAGTAAATTGCTTTGAATTATCGCATTTTTCACCTATAATGCTCTTTTTGATAATGTTTTTCAATATTGTCAGTTTGTGCAAAACTTGCACAAACTGACTTCTCATCCAATTCTCTTTATTTAAAATTGTTCTTTAAATGTTTCATAACAACTCTTCAGCCTTGTATATAGAATAACCCTCATAATAATAACTATGGTCTATTCCTTTCATATACACTTCTCTATCATTAATCTTATCTGTCAGTGCTTGTTTTAGAATATATTTTATTTCAATATCTTTTATCGGACTTCTTTCCATTGCCATAAGGTAATCTTCTTTATCAACAGCACTCCAATCAACTACCATATGCAATTCCTTTTTTAGAATTAAATCAAGCCATATTCTGGTACTTCGTCCATTACCCTCAGCTCATGTCAAGGATGGGACAAAAAAAATTAACTTTTTTTCATTTTGTCCGGAATGCCCATTTCATAAGACATTCCAGACATAGTTAATTATCCTAA
>Ga0256404_1002504_pt1 | contig 40479 bp, 34 predicted proteins | sample RumenRJG_01DNA_FD_185990 | JGI IMG/M metagenome (GOLD analysis project Ga0256404, IMG submission 185990) | Bovine rumen microbial communities from Lethbridge, Alberta, Canada - RJG_01 | ecosystem: Host-associated > Mammals > Digestive system > Stomach > Rumen | place: Canada: Alberta | collected...
CTTGAAAACGGCGCGTTGGACGGCGCTGAAGCAATTCTTTTCATACGGATGGGGGAGTGCGGCGACGCTTGGGAGCGGTATTTAATCCCGAAAAGGAAGAAATGCTAAATTATATTTGTAATGACCCTGTTTTCCTATTGATTTTTTTCCATTTTTACATTAAAATTATTAACGATTTTATATTTAAGATGCCGCTTTGTGCGTTTAAATTTGAACGGAGGGTCCATTCGAGTAATGAAGAGAAATTTTGCCAAGGTTTTTTGTTTGCTGCTGGTCGGAGCGATGCTGCTTGGAGTCGTTGCATGCAGCTTTATCCGCAGGGATGACGGCTGGATAACTCCGACCGCCACGCCCGCCAACGAAGATGAGCAGACGCCGCCTCCGAGCGACACTGTTTCATCGATAGAGCCGGATCAAACGCAGCCTTCCAATACCGATCCTGCTGAATCGCAGTCTCGGCAGACGGGGCTTCCCGAGGAAACCCCCGAGGGCTCTGCATCTGCTGCTCCCGATACCGATCAGCCGACCGATGCCGCTCAGACCGATCTGCCCGATGTTACCGGCACCGGCGCGGTCGATCCGAACGAAACTCCGGCGCAGGGTGTGACAGGTGCTCCCGCGGAGCCCACTGCTGCCGCCACTCCCGTCATCACCCAGAGGCCCACGCCTACTCCCACGCCCACTCCGAGACCCACTCCCACGCCTGTGCCCACACCCCAGACCCACCCCTATCCTTCGGATGAGGATGAGATCAGGTATGCGGAAGCGGGCAAGAGGCTGATGAGAACGCTTCAGGCGATGCCCGGCTATGAAAAGCTCGATATCAGGGCGCGCAGCGGTTATCCCTACCTCATCGCGATAAACAAGGCTGTCGCCAAAAACACGGTCACCGTTTTCTGCGTGGACGAGGAGGGCAACTACACAAGACCCTATCTTGCCATGGTTTGCTCCGCAGGAAACGACACTCCGCACGGCGTTTTCAACACCATGAACAGATACAGCTGGCACACGCTCATGGGGCCGTGCTACGGTCAGTACTGCACCCGCATCGTTGGCGGCGTGCTGTTCCATTCGGTTCCCTACACAACCAGGCATAAATACGACCTCAAGTACACGTACTACAACAAGCTCGGCAATCTGGCTTCTGCGGGCTGCATCCGCTTGCCCTGCAATGACTCGAAGTGGATATACGACAACTGCCCCCTCGGCACCACCGTCGTTATCTATACCGACTCGAGCAGCGCCGGTCCAATGGGTCAGCCAACACCGATGCGTCTTGACGTAAACGATATCTACCACCGCGGCTGGGATCCGACCGATCCCGACCGTGCGAATCCCTGGGGCGACGGCTATAAGGCGGGCTATACGATCCGCTCTCAGATAGCCATTGCGGATTACGAGTATGCTATGGCTCACGGCCTCTGGAACGGCACCATTAACAGACCCGAGGATCCGACACCCACGCCTCCCGGCATGACGCCTTCGCCGATGCCGACAAATACGCCCGAGTTCACAACGGCGCCCACGGGTACGCCCAGGCCCACGGATACGCCCAGGCCCACGGATACACCCAGGCCCACGGACACGCCTAAGCCCACGGACACCCCGGTGCCGACGGACACGCCTAAGCCCACGGACACGCCGGTGCCGACGGACACGCCTAAGCCCACGGACACCCCGGCGCCGACGGCTCCCATCGTGCCCACTCCAAAACCCACCGTGGAGCCTACGACGGCGGCACCGCCGTCCACGCTGAAACCCACGGCTGCGCCTACCGACAAGCCGTGAGCGTATTTTGAACTCAAACAGGCGTATATCGTTGAAACACGTTGATTATGATGGGGGCGGCACGAATGAGTGCTGCCTCCGATTACGCAAGGGCATGATATTGTGCCTGATAAGCGGCGTATTCGCTCTGTGCCGAATAAACCGCCAATGATAATGGGGGGCATTATGAAGTCGATAAACGTATTCGTTAGTGTACTTTTCACCATATTCACGCTGAGCTATCTGTATCAGTATCTATACATTTTCGTTGCTTGGCTTGGAAGAAGAAAACCGAAAAAGAATGAAAAAAAGAACCGCTTCACCGTTCTCATCTGCGCTCGAAACGAGGAGCTCGTTATCAAAAACTGCATCGAAAGCATATTTGCCCAGAACTATCCGAGGGAGCTTATAAAGGTTTGTGTCTGTGCAGACAACTGCACCGACGAAACTGCCGAGAGTGCAAGAGCTGCGGGAGCAACCGTTTACGAGCGATCCAACAAAAAGCAGATAGGCAAGGGCTATGCTCTTGAATATCTGTTTGAACGCGTTATGGCCGATGATCCCGATTTTGCAGATGCCTTCATCATCTTCGATGCGGACAATATCGTGGACTGCGAATTCATATCCTCGATGAACGATATGCTCGGCGAGGGCTACAACGTTTCCACTTGCTATCGAAACACCAAGAATTATGACGACAGCCTTGTTGCTGCATGCAGCGGGCTCTGGTTCCTTCGCGAAAGCAAGTATCTGAACCATGCGCGAATGACACTCGGCTCCGGATGCGCCGTTTCGGGCACGGGCTTTATGATAAGTAAGCCCTACCTTGAAAAGATAGGCGGATGGCATTACCACATACTCATTGAAGATATCCAGTTCTCCGTAGAGTGCGCTCTTTCGGATGAGAGGATAGGCTATTGCAGAAACGCGATCGTCTACGATGAACAGCCTGCAAAGTTCGTAACCTCGTGGAATCAGCGCATACGCTGGTGCAAGGGTTATTTTCAGCTTCTTCAGAACTACAGCGGCAAGCTGATAAAAAAGATGTTTAAGGGAAGCTTCACCTGCTTCGATATGTTCATGAATCTTTCCCCTGCATACTTCATCAGCATCGTTGCCCAGTTCGTTTTCGTCATCGGTCTTTTCGTTAGCTTTTTCACCGGAAGGATGGACTATATTGAGGTTCTAAAGGCATTTGCCAAGCTCCTGCTCACGGGCTATCTGACACTTTTCGTTGTGGGAGCGATAACCACGGCGACCGAATGGAAACATATCCGTGCAAATCCGATCATAAAGCTTGTTACTGTGATCGTTTTCCCGCTGTATATGTCTACGTATCTGCCGATAACGATAATCTCTCTGTTTTCAAAGCCAAGCTGGAAGCCGATCGAGCACACGAGTCCCAAAACGATGAAGGATTTCGGCTGAAAGCAATGAATTGCATCTAAAAAACAGCCCCGAGTCGGTCAAACCGATTCGGGGCTGTTCGCATTAAGCTGTGCCGACCTTCGTGGGTTATTCGTCGGTCTTATCGTTTTCGCAGCAATCCTCGCCGCACTCGCATTCGCATTCGCAGGCATCCTCGGTGGGAAGCTCGGAGCCGCAGATAACGCAAACTTCGGCGTTGGTGTTCGCTGCACCGCACATCGGGCAAACACTCTTCCTCTCAACGTAGGTGCGCTTCTGCTCGATCTCATCGCCAATGGCGCGGATGCTCTCCTTGACAGAAAGGATGGAATTGATGATCTGAGCATAGGCTTCGTCGGTAGCCTCGCCCATTTGATAGCGGGTGAATACGAACTGTCCGAGGCGCTCGTAAAGCTCGGGCAGCTTGCGCTTCTCCTCGGCAAGCTTGAGATTAAGCTTTGCGGAATCGGTCAGCTCCTTGGTCATGCTGGTGAGTTTGTCAAATAATGCCATTTCTTTATACCTCCATTAACAGTTTGTGCATTTTAATGCATGCGCAAAACGCTTAATACGCTTTTCGCGCATTGGGATCACTTGCAAACGCTGTCTATAAAGCTTGCAAGATAGGGGATGTCAACGCGCTTTCCGTTCAGCGCACAAAGGCCGCTGAAAACGAGGAACGCCGTAACCACGATCCTTACGACCCAGTTGAGAACCTTAAAGAAGCTCCAGGGCAGGATAACGCGGAACAGCAGCCAGGACACTATCAACAGAACGCACAGCAGCAGGATAGTGAAACACGCTCTGCGAACGAAGCCATTGCCCTCCACAAAGAAAAGCGCGGCGGCAAGCGCAAGCAGTAAAAAGCCGAGCAGGCCGGAGAAGCCGCTGAGCAAGCTTACGGCAGCGCCGAAGAATAGGAGTATCGCAGCGAAAAGATTCGCGCTCAAGCCCTTGATAAGGGTTGATTCACCGTTGTTCATAAAACACCTCCGGAAGTATTATTGTCACGCGCGACGGATACGATGCGGCCTTGCCGCTTTTGCATCCAAAAAGAATTATATTATCTTTGAGGATGTTTTTCAAGTGCTGAATATGACATTTCTGTGAATTACATAAAACTTATGATGGCAAATAGTGTATAAAAAAGCTATTCGACAAGGCTTTGCATCAGCTTGGACGAAATTTCAACACAAACCGGCTCTGCGCTCGGATCAGCGTTTTTTGCTGTTCATTTTTGAACAATACTGTGTTATAATAAGATAAAGGTATAAAGCTGTTTCAGGAGGAACTTCAAAATGAATGAAAAAACAAAATGCGCGGAAAGCTCAGCGCTGCGTATCCGCATTGATTATAACAACATGCTTTCAACAGTCGTTGGCGAGCACGGCATCAGCCCCGCTGAGCTTGAAGCAATGCACGAAAGGCTCGCTTCCGCCCGCGATGCGGTGGATGCAAAGCGCGATTCCATGCGCTGGCGCGATCTTTATATAACCGAGCGTGCCAACCTTTCAGCGATCCTTGAAATGGCCGAGTTCGTGCGCTATAGAGCCGAAGACTTCGTCGTGCTCGGCATCGGCGGAAGCGCGCTTGGCCCCATCGCCGTTCAGCAGGCGATAGCGCATCTGCACCATAACGACCTTGGCAAGGCCGTAACGGGCAGCCCGCGCATCTTCGTTGAGGATAATATCGATCCCGAGCGCATGGCGGCGCTTTTGGACGTTATCGATCTTGATAAAACCGTTTTCAACGTCATAACAAAATCGGGAAGCACATCCGAGACCATGGCGCAGCTTCTTATAGCCACCAAGCTGCTTCTCGACAGGTTCGGTGAGAAGGATCTTCGCGAGCATCTCATCGTTACCACCGATAAGGCGAAGGGCAACCTCGTAGGCATAGCCAAGAAATACGATCTGCACACCTTCGTGGTTCCGGACGGCGTTGGCGGCAGGTTCTCCGAGCTCTGCCCCGTGGGTCTGCTTCCCGCGGCTGTCGCCGGAATCGATATCTCCGCCATGCTCGACGGCGCGGAGCTGATGGACTGCATCTGCACCAATGCCGAGGTTGAAAAGAACCCCGCGCTGATGCTTGCGGGTCTTGAAGTGCTTGCAATGGAGAAGCACGGCGCGAATATCGGCGTTTTGATGCCCTATGCGGATTCGCTCAAGTATATCGCCGATTGGTATGCGCAGCTCTGGGCGGAATCCCTCGGCAAGAAGAAGCTCGAGGGCGGCAGGATGCTCCGCTTCGGTCAAACTCCGGTCAAATCGCTCGGAGTCACCGATCAGCATTCGCAGGTGCAGCTCTACACCGACGGCCCCTTCGATAAAACCATCACCTTCATCGGTGTTGAAAGATTCAGAAGGACCGTCGAGATCCCGCATGTTTTCGACGATATCCCGGCCGTCTCGTTCCTTTCGGGGCATACGCTGAACGAGCTTATAAACGCCGAGCGCATTGCCACGGAGCATGCCGTGACCGCCAGCGGGCATATGAACAAAACCATCTTTCTGCCCGAGGTAAACGAGTTTACGCTCGGCCAGCTTCTGATGCTGTTCGAGCTTCAAACCGCCTATGCGGGCGAGCTGCTCGGCATAGATGCCTTCGATCAGCCCGGCGTGGAGGAGGGCAAGAACGCGACCTACGCACTGCTCGGCAAGCCAGGCTATGAGGATAAGCTCAAGGAGCTTCAAGGGCGTTCCGCAAAGAACGATAAATACGTAATCTGAATTGACTTAAATAAAAAATGAAAGGATGCGGCGATTAAGCCGCGCATAAGCCGGTTGTTTCAGAATTTCAGCCTGAGAAAAATAGATTGGTTCACCGTGCTGCTCAGCCTTGCTATTATCGGCTTCGGCATAGTTGCGCTTGCCTCGGTAATGAGCAAGCCCTACGACGGCACCGAAGCGAGCCTGAGCGATTATCTCAGCCACTTCAACCAAGAGTACCTTAAGAAGCATATCGTGAATATCGCCGTCGGAATGGCCGCGCTCTCGGTATTTCTCATTGTGGACTACGAGTATTTCAAGCACTTTGCGTGGCTTATGTATGCGGGAATAATCGGACTGCTTCTTATGCTCTTCGTTTTCGGCGCGGTGCGCGGAGGTGCGCTCGGCTGGTTCGTTTTCGATTCGCTCGAGCGTGCGATACAGCCGGGCGAGCTTAGCAAGATAGCCGTAATCGTAATGGAGGCAAAGATAGTTTCCAAAGCGATGGATGAGAACGGCGGCCTGTTTCGCTTTACGGACGTTTTAAAGGCGCTCGCGTTCACTGCAATTCCGTTCCTCATCATCGTTCGCCAGTCGGACTACGGCACGGCGATCGTGCTGCTCGTTATCACCGTGGCGATCTTCTTCGCCGCAAGAATAAGGTGGTATTATATCGTTGGAGCGGCGGGTGCCGCCGCGGTCGGCCTTCCGCTTGTTTATAAATTCATCCTAACAGACACCCAGCGCCAGAGGATAGACGTTTTTCTCGATCCCTCGGCGGTGAGCAGCGATGCAAGATACCATGTGGAGCGATCGCAGATGGCGATAGGCTCGGGCAGGCTGAACGGCAAGGGGCTGTTTGCTGAACCCACGCTTTCGCAGCTTCGTTACGTTCCCGCAAGGCACACGGACTTCATCTTCAGCGGCATAACCGAGGCCATCGGCTTCATCGGAAGCGCCGTGCTGATAGCCGCATACTTCATCCTTATGATCCGCTGGATCTATATCGCCATGCGCGCTCGCGATAATTTCGGCATGCTGCTCGTTGTCGGCGTGGTGGGTCTGTTCACAGCGCATATCTTCGAGAATATCGGCATGACGATGGGCTTGATGCCCGTAACCGGCATCCCGCTTCCGTTCATCAGCTACGGCGGCTCGAATATGCTCGTTAACCTTATCGGCGTTGGCATAGTGCTGAACGTCTACATGCGCAGGATCCATCGAACGAGGCTTCATCCGAACGGCTGACAGCAGCGTAAAACAAGGGGTAAATATGGAGATAATTCGCTTTGCTTTGGGAATAAGATTTGCGCCCGTTGCGCAGGACGATGCAGCCTTGGAAAGGCTCTTACAGGAAGTGCCAAAAAAGCGCTTCATCGGCATGAAGCTCTATGCGGGGCATTGTGCGATCGACGAAAAGGACGATGAACGCATTCTAACGGTCGTAACGATGGGGCAGGGGATCAAGAAAACCAAGGCGCTGTATAATTCCATCATCAAAAGTTCCGTGCTCAACGGCATGCTTGCGGAGCATAGACCGATAATCCTAACAAACGCCATAGCGCGCCTCGATGGGCTTGAATATTGCGGCGAATTCAATAAAAACGGCGAGCTCATAAAGGCGGAAACGGCGGGGAAAATCGGTCAAGGCGCGCCTATCGATCAATAATATATCGGTCATTCGGCAGAAAGTACTTGACAATGCACACGCAATGTATTATAATAGCAAAGCCGCCTAAATGAGGCGGCCAAGTGGGAGCATAGCTCAGCTGGGAGAGCATCTGCCTTACAAGCAGAGGGTCATAGGTTCGAGCCCTATTGTTCCCACCAAATGGTCCGGTAGTTCAGTTGGTTAGAATGCCAGCCTGTCACGCTGGAGGTCGAGGGTTCGAGCCCCTTCCGGATCGCCATATGCCTCGGTAGCTCAGTTGGTAGAGCAAGGGACTGAAAATCCCTGTGTCGGTGGTTCAAGTCCACTCTGAGGCACCACCCGCGGGAATAGCTCATTTGGTAGAGCGCCGCCTTGCCAAGGCGGAGGTGGCGGGTTCGAGCCCCGTTTCCCGCTCCATTATACAAATACCCGCTTGTCGGGTATTTGTATAATGCGGGTTTTTCAAAGGGGATCGAAGCCGCGTTAAAAAATCGCGCCAGTGACGCGATTTTAGCGGCCGGATTTTTCGTCGCAGGGCGAATGCGAGCGGTTTGAGCGAGCTATGAGACCCGATGCGCGAAAAATGAGCCCCGTTTCCCGTTGGTTCTGCGCAGAAGCGAACGATATAAAGCTTGCGCCGACGACGAGCCCCGTTTCCCATAAAACCAACACAACTCAATACGGCACCATAGCCAAGCGGTAAGGCAGCGGTCTGCAAAATCGCCATCTCCAGTTCGATTCTGGATGGTGCCTCCAAAAAAGTTTAAGCAGCCTTTGGCTGCTTAAACTTTTTTTGCATCGATCGCTTGCCAATGCAATTAAAACGAACGGAGAGCGTTTATGACCAAGGATGAATTCTATTCAAAATGGATCGCGGCTTTTGCCGGCGGCGTTTCGGATGAAGACATACAAAAATATGTTGTCTCATCGGAAGAATTTAATAATTTTATTTGGCACGTCTTCTCATGGAAGCTCGTAAAAAGGGGCAGCTATCTCACAGGAAAAGCGGCAAACAAGGCGTATAGCAGGGTCGATAAAGCAGGGGCTGTATTCTCGCGAGATGAAGGCAATTCGTTCCATGAGATGAATGATTATTATGCAAGTGCGCCTGCCGAGCACGAATCCGGAGAGTTTTATGCCGTTGGGAAAGATTTTGAATGGACGTATATCTCAACACATGAATGCTATTGCGGTCCGTACTTTATGGTAAGGCCTGATAAAGTCGGCTTTAACCACAGGCTTGCGCTTATCCTCGATCATGCGAAACACCTTGCATCGAGTGCCTATCATCGAGCGATTATTTCCCAGATATATGATCTTGGGTCAATGTATAGCCGCTTTCTGATGAAGCGAAAGATAGCGCGTTTTATTATAATGCCTTCGCAAAAACTTGCTTTTCTCTCCGATCAGGATCTTATGCTTGCTGTAAACAACAGGATCGATCTTAGGATTACCGATAAATACGATCGGATTGCTTCACTCGGCGCATTGAATGCTGCGCAGAAGGATTATATCGTTGTTCATACTTTTTTCTATAGCGCAAGCTCCCATAATGCGGCACCTTATTTGAGCGAATGCCTTGGAAGAGTGGAAGCATTCGAGCATAAAAGGGTTTTTGACGATTTTGTGCGCAAATACGGAATCGATGTGAACGATACTTCAGTATTTGAGATTGAAGATGATTGGGAAACACATTTAAAAAAGCGTGAAAAGTATCACCTTGATGAATTCGAAGATGCTTTCTATTCGCTTGAAAACATTGAAAAAGTACTTGTTCGGTTTATTCGTTCAAATATTTCCCAAATGTGAACGGAAATAACAAATTTAAATTGGCGGAGGCATTTTTGCTCTCCGCCGTTTTTACACAGTTTTGAAATGACGCTCGCCATTTCCGGCTAAATGATGCAGCCTTCAGCAATGAATGATGAAAGCCATACTATGCCTTAAATCCTTTCTCGGCCTAATCGGTTTCATACTCCACAGTGCTCAGATCAAATTCCTTCACCGCTCCGTCATAATACTCATAAACCATATCCATTATGCCGAGATAGAGCCTGCCGTTAAATACGGCCTGATAGGGGTTGCTTTGAGAGTAATCCTCAGGCCAAGCTCTATCCATGATCTTTTCCCGCTCACCGCTCGTGATATCAAGCAGGTAAGCGCCGTTTTCATCGTAGCAAACAAATCTGCCGTTATATATTGTGAATTCTGTGAAATTGATATAGGGAAGCGTTTTTTCATCGCCCAAATACCGCTGAGCCTCATACCCGGCAAGTCTTTTTCCTGAGTGATCGAACGCTTCAAGAACATAAGCGTTGTATCCACCGTAAAGGTATGTTGAAGTATAGATGATATCTTCGTTCACATCGTAGCCGCCAACATAGTTGTTCTCGCCCGCAACAGCTCCGACTCTATGAAGATACATATCGGGCGTAATATAGAAAACGCCTTTGTAGTACGAACGGAAGTAAATATTGCCGTTCTTGCATTTGAGATCGGTTATGTAGTATGAAGCGTTTTGAATAAGCACCGTTATCTCGCCGGTCTCGGCGTTTACACATTTAAGGGAATAGCGTGTCCTGTCAGAACCGGTATGCGATGAGTAATAGATGTTCGGACCGTCCGCGGCAACGGATACAACAATTTCATCGGTGCTTACGAACCGTTCCACCTTGCCTGTTTTTAGATCAAAGCGATATAGTCCGCTATCCTGTCCCCAGCAATACCAGTTGCCGGGCATATAGATGCAGCCGTTGTAGGCATCGCCTGCGAAATACAGTATGTCTCTTAGAGCGCCGAAGATCCTTGTGAAAGAATCCCCGTCAAAGCCGAACATGCCACTCACCTCGCCGGTTATCGCATAGACCTTTTCTTCGTACTCAAAAAACCTGATTTGCCTATAAAAATCTCTGTCAGCCTGCACCGATTGGGAAGCACCGTCGGGTAAGCTTCTTATATCGAGCTTATCCTTCGTATTCGTGCTTACCTCGAGCTTCATGGCTTCACCGTTGCCTATATTCGCGCTCTGCGTTGTATCGGGTTTATGGGGGATGCCGCTATTTGGTTTATTGAAAGCTCCCGCCTTATACGCAAAGCCAAGGCCGATCAAAAGGCAGGCGGCAGCGGCAAGCGCGGGAATCAGCCGCTTGAAGCCTCGCTTTTTGGCGGGCTTCTTAACGCTTTCGCCAAGCACCTTTTCACGCAGCCTTGCAAGGCTTTCATTGGGCATCCGTTCGCCCTCATATTTCTCGAAATAGCCGTTCAACCGTTCGGTATCGGCATTTTCAAAGCAGTTCTTTATCAATTCTTTCATCATTCATTTCCTCCGAATTTGGTTCTAAGCTTGGCGAGGGCGCGGTGTGCACGAGTGTCGACATTCGAAACGCTCAGATTCATCTGCACCGCGATATGCTTAGAGCTTTGCTCAAGATAAAACTTGCGAAAAAGTATCTGCGAATCCGGCTCACCCAGCGCCTCTATTTCCCGAAGAACGGCGGAAAACAGCTCCTTCTTTGCAAGCTCATCTTCAAAGTCACTCCCGCAAGGGATCTCGATAAACTCATCGTCGAGCGGATGCGGCGCGATCCTGTTTCGCACGAAGTTAAGCGCGATATTTCTCGCCGCAACTCCGATATAGGTCTTGAGCGATGCCCTCGGCTCAAAGCTTACTAAAGCGGTTGAGAGCTTTATAAAAACCTCCGAAACGCAGTCCTCTATCTCATCGGAAGTGCAGCTTTCGCGCATTATGCCGCGAGCTATGCCGAAAACAAGCCCGGAGTATTGCGAAATAAGCCGATCCATGCCGGCATTCGGATCCTTCTTAAGCAGTTGAAGCAGCTTTTTGTCGTTCATAGGCGACCTCTTTTTGAATCGATTCACTATTATAAACGCAGTTCAAAGGAAAATCTTACACCTGATCCGTAAAAAAAGTAAAAATAAAGCGGCGAAGCGAAGGGGCGGGGGAACTGCTTCTGCCCCACGCATTCCCTGCCGAACGCCGCTGCTTGTTTATCGTCAGATAAGCTTCGGATCCTCGTATTTAACCGTCAGCACCTCGGTATTCTCGATCGCCTTCTCGATAAGCTCGGAGAAATCAAAGAGCGCTTCGCTTGCGCGGATATCCTCGACCTCGGGCTTTGTGACCGGATGCTTGGGAACGAACACCGTGCAGCAATCCTCGAAGGGGAGGATGCTGGTTTCGTAGGTGCCGATCTTCCGCGCCCAATCCATGATATCGTCCTTGTCGAAGCCGATCAAGGGGCGAAGAACGGGCATAGTCACCGCATCGTCGGTGGTGCAGAGGCTCTCAAGAGTTTGGCTCGCGACCTGACCGAGCGCTTCGCCCGTGATAAGCGCCTTTGCGCCCTCACTCTCGGCGATGCGCTGCGCGATCTTCATCATAAGGCGGCGCATAATGACCGTGGTTTCCTTGGAGGGGCATTCCTCGTGTATCTTCATCTGAATATCCGTAAACGGCACGAGATTCAGCCTTATCCTGCCCGCAAAGCGCGAAAGCAGGCGGGTGAGTTCAACGACCTTATCCCTTGCGCGCTCGCTTGTGTAGGGGTAGCTGTAGAAATGAACGGCGCTCAGCACGATGCCGCGCTTCGCCATGAAATAACCCGCAACGGGGCTGTCTATGCCACCCGAGATGAGCAGCGTTGCCCTGCCGGAGCTGCCCACGGGCATTCCCTTGGAGCAGGGAATCTCCTCGGCGTAGATATATGCCTTCTCGCGGATCTCAACGCAGAGCGAAACCTCGGGCTTGTGGATATCCACATGAACGCTCGGGAAGCGCTCGAGCACGAGATGCCCAAGCTCGCGGTTTATGCCGTCCGAATTCATGAAATAATGCTTGTCGGAACGCCTTGCAAACACCTTGAAGCTGAGATCGGGCTTTTTCTCGACCTGCTTCTCCATCAGCTCGAAAGCGGTCTTGGTAACGGTTTCCCAATCCTTGTCCACCGCGTAAGCGGGGCTGATGGAGTGGATGCCGAAAACCGCCTTGAGGCGCTCGACAGCGTCCTCAAAATCGCTCTCGGGGATGCCGACTATATAGATGCGCCCCTGCTCGCGTTCAACGCGGCTCGGTATGCCCTTGAGCGCATGGCGGATGTTTTCGATGAGCTTCTGCTCGAAGAACGGGCGGTTAAGACCCTTTAGGTGTATCTCGGTGTAGCGAACAAGTATGACTCTTTCCATGTTTTGCCTTTCGTATAATGAATATTGGTTTATCTTCTTCTGAATCTCCGCAGAACGGAGAGGCTGTCCTCGATCATCTGAGCGGCCTTGTCGGCCTCCTCAACTGTGTTTTCCGGCGAGAAGCTGAAGCGGATCGCGCCGTCCTGCCGTGCATCCTTGATGCCCATTGCGGTCAGAATGCGGTTCTTGCCGCGATGCCGAGCCGCGCATGCGGAGCCTGTGGAAACCAGAAGCCCCTTCTCGCTGAGCGAGTTCAAGAGCACCTCGCCGCGAACGCCGAGAAAGCTCATATTGAGGATGTAGCTTGCGCCTTCCTCGGGGGAGGGACCGTTCAAAACAACGTCGTTTATGCGTGTTAAGTTGTTATAAAGCCGCAGCTTCACATCGCGCATAGCCGCCATGTATTCGCCGTGATGCTTCATATAGATGTTTGCAGCGGTATCGAGCGCCATAATAGAGGGCACGTTCGTGGTGCCGGAGCGCAGGTTGTTTTCCTGGCCGCCGCCCATCTGACCGCCTGCAAACTTCACTCCGCGCTTCACAAAAAGCCCACCCACGCCCTTGGGAGCGTGAAGCTTGTGCCCGCTGAAGGAGTACATATCGCAGCGCACGGCAGGCAGCTTTAAAAACGCCTGAACGCCGTCCGAGTGGAACACAGCGCCGGGTGCGCGGGATTTAACGAGGGCGTAGAGCGCATTTATATCGTTTATCGCGCCCACCTCGTTGTTTACGTGCATGATGCTCACAAAGCCCGTATTATCCGTAAGCGCCGCTTCAAGCGCGCTTGCATCGACTCTGCCGAATTCATCCACACCCACGATAACCACATCGTAGCCGCTCGATTTGAGCGCATTTACGGGCTCGTAAACCGAAGGATGTTCCACGGCGGTGGTGATGATGCGGCACTTGTCCCTTCTTTGGGCAAGCGTGCCCGAGAGCGCAATATTGTTGCTCTCGGTGCCGCCGCTCGTGAAGATGAGCTCGGAAGGCTCTGCTCTGAAATAGGAGGCCAAACGGCCGCGCGCAAGATTGACCTCGCGCTCCACCGAAACGGCGGGGGAATATGCGGCGGAGGGGTTGAAATAACCCTCCCTCATGTAAGAAACCGCGACGGAGGCGGCTTCATCGAAAACGCGCGTTGTCGCGCTGTTGTCAAAATAGATCATAGCAATGATTTGCCCCGTATCGGGATACCTTTCTGATATGGATTTGCAAAGCGGCTTGCCGCGGTGATAGCCGTGCAGGCCGCTTCGCTTATACATATTATGCGCTCAAAAAGGTTTATGGCATATTCGGGGGAACGGTCGGCGGAGCCGCAGTCGGCTCGGGCGTAATGCGAACGTCACCGGGGGGCGGCGTTGTCAGCGGAACGCCGGTGATGGGCACGGGAGTTTGATCGCTTATTGGTGCCGGCGTATTCACCGGCGGCGGGGGATACTGACTGCTCAGTATGGTATAGTTGCGGCTCAGCTCCGAAAGATATCTCGATATTCTCTGAGCATCGCGCGCCCATACGGCCTCTCTGAGCTGTATCAGACCGCCTTCGAGCAAGGCTCTGTCGATGAGCGGCAGGGTCTGAACCGTGTCGAGATACGTGCGAACGTTCGCCATAAGCTCGTTCGCCTGGGCGATGAGGCTTTCAAGCGAATCCACGCTGCCGCCGCCGCCACCGCCGCCGTGCGACTTGCAGGCGGAGGAGCCCTTCATGACCGCCGCGATGAATTCGGAGGGAGAAAGATCGCTGCGCACGGCGTTGGGGATGTAGTCGTAAAGCTTCTCGTCGCTGAGCGAAGCAAACACGGAGTTGCTTGGGATGAGCACGAAGCATTTCTGGTAGCGCGTGGAGGCGGTGCAGTCCGCACCAGCGAAGGTGTTGGAGGTGCTGCAATAATCCACAAGGCAGTGCATGCAGCAGTAGCCGCCGGGAAGCTGATCCTCGCGGCACCAGTCGTACACGGGCGTATTGTAGGTGTCCCTCAAGCAGTCTTCGGTAGCGAGCATGCCAGAAACGGGGCAGATCGCAACCTTGGCAAGCCCGAGCTCAACGGGGGAAGCGTCAATAATGGGCTTATCCGCAAATCCTTGATGGATCCCGCTCATAAACGCCTGCCAAAGCGGTGCCGCAGCGCTGCCGCCGGTGGAGCCGCTTGCAAGCTTTTCGGAATATTTATCGTGGCCGACCCAAAGCGAGGCCGTATAATATCCCGTGAAGCCTGCGAAGCAAACGCTGGTGTAGTCCTCATTGGTACCGGTCTTGCCGGCAACGGTGATGCCGGGTATCTGTGCGCTCGTACCCGTGCCGCGCTCTACAACGTCCTTGAGCATGTCGGTGAGCATATAGGCCGTGGTTTCGGAGAATACCCTGCGTGTCTCGCGGATCTTATTTGCATCGAGTATTACCCTGCCGTCGTCGGAAACAACGTAGCTGAAGGAGAGGGGCTCAAGATACATGCCGCCATTCGCTATGCAGGCGTAAGCGGCGCTCATCTGAAGCGGGCTGATGCCCGACGTACCGAGCGCAAGACCCGGGCCGTCCACGTTGATCCTGGAGCGGTCGATGCCGAGCTGTTCAAGGTATTTCGCGCCGCGCTCAAGCTTTACGTCGTCGAAGAGCACCCTTGCCGCAACGATATTCAGCGATTCCTCAACGCCAACGCGCATACTGACAAGACCCTCGTAGCGCCTTGAGCCGATCTTGGGATAACCGCGCTCGCCACCGTAGCCGTCGATCGGTATCTCGGAATTGAGAATGAAGGAGCCTGGGGTAAGGCCAACGTCAAGCGCGGGACCGAATACCGAGAGGGGCTTTATGGATGAACCGACGGGCATAAAGCTCTTGTATGCCCTGTTGAACTGAAGCTTTTGAACGGGCTCCTCACGTCCGCCGATCATGGCGATGATCTCGCCGGTATGCTGGTCGATGATGACCGCCGCAGCCTGGGGCTGAGCGGAGGTGATGCCGGAGGTGGGGTCGGTGAGCTCGCTTGCGTTTGAATTGCGCAGAGCGGGATAGTTTTCCCAATTCGTGATCTGATCCTGTACGGAATGCTGAACGCTCGGATCGACGGTAAGATAGATATGATAGCCGCCGGTGCGAAGCTCCTTCTCGATGAGATTTCTGTTGGAATTATTGTCGTCAAGGCCGCGATCCTTGAGCATGTGAGTTACCACATCGTAAATCCCGTACTCGACGAAATACGCCATATCGTAGAGCTGTTTTTGCTCGCTGACTTCGAGAATGGTAACTTCCTCGGCAAGCGCGGCTTCATACTCTTCGAGCGTGATCTTGTTTTGATTGCGCATCGCTTCAAGCACGGTGTCGGTACGGTTGTTGGTAACGTCCATCTTGTTCGTACCGTCCTCGTGGAAACGCTTATAGGTGTTTGCGCGGGGGTTAGTAACGTTCGGCTTTTGAACCATGCCTGCGAGCATCGCACATTCGCGGATGGTAAGCTCGCTCATCTCCTTGCCGAAATAATCCTTTGCTGCGGTCTTGAAGCCGTAGTTGGAGTCGCCAAGATAAACGTCGTTCATATAGGCCTCAAGTATCTTATCCTTGGGGAGCTCATGCTCGAGCTCATAGGCAAGATAGGCCTCCTGTATCTTTCGCTTGTAGCTCTGGATATTGGTCAGAACCTTATTCTTGATGAGCTGCTGCGTGATAGTGGAGCCGCCGTGGGTGCGGGAGTTCATAAAGGTGTTTACAACTGCGGAAAACAGGCGCTTGAAATCAAGGCCGCCGTGCTCATAGAAGCGAACGTCCTCAATGGAGATAAGCGCATTCTTGAGCATTTCGGGGATCTCCTCGATGGAAGCCCAGTCGCGGTACTCCATGCCCGCGTAAGTGGTTATCATTTCGCCGTTGCGGTCATAGATATAGCTCGTGCGGGCATTTACCGCAAGCGAGGAGATATCCAGCGACGGGGAGGTATCCACATACGCCTTTGCGATGCCGAGAAACAATCCGAGCCCGGCAAAAACTCCGACTATCGCAACGATGATAAAGATTTTTATAACGGTGAAAAGAATGGCGAGCACGGTGCTTCTGGGGCGCTTGCGGCGAACGAAAGCGCGCTTGCTCGATCTCTTTTCCTTTCCGCTTTCCTTTTCTGAAGAACGGTCGTATGCGGATGTATCGCCGCCGCTCGAAGCGAGTGAATGAAGCTCCTTCTTGTCCACCTTGGCGGTGCCGCCGTTCATGATATCGTTATTCTCTGCCATAAGCATGATCCTTTCGTGTTCAGAAGTTATAGGCGCAAGCGAGTGCACCCTAAATTCCCAATATAATTATAACACATTTAACGCGCATTTACAAACATTCGAGCGTTTGTTAATAAATTTGTACCTTTTTTGCGCCGCATCGTAACACTTCCAAGCCGCAGCAAATACTATGCAAATGGGAGCGGTCGAGGCAGAAAGGGGAGAAGTTTAGAATGGAAAACGTTGCATATTTCAGAAATTCAAAGCAATTCGGCTTGAATTGCAGCAAAAAAATGAGGATAGTGCTTCTTGCAGTATCCGCTTTTTTGCTGAGCGTTATTTTCCTGAATCTTCTTATTGCAGAGCCGCTTGAAAGCCTTGCGGAAAAGCGCGTTGCAGCGGCAACATCTAAGCTTCTAAACGATTCGCTTAAAGAAGTCATGCAGGAATACGACAAAGAGGGCGGGGGAGCATTTGCAAAAGGGCAAAGCTCGGCGGCGGAGGGCTCGGTGCTGGTCATAGATGCGGTGGGAATGAATCTGATGGCGGCGCGGGTCACGGAGCGCGCTCAGCAGAAGGTTGCGGAGCTCGGCGCGTGCGGAATAGAGATCCCTCTTGGCAGTGCAAGTGGACTGCCGATACTGAACGGCATCGGTCCGCGACTTAAAATCGGAATAGAGCCTATCGGCGAAGTGAGCGGCAGCTTCTCATCTTGTTTTGAGGATGCTGGCGTGAATCAGACCCGATACCGCGCCGATCTGCGCTTGAACGCAAATATCGAAATGCTGATAATGGGCAAAGCAAGGAGCGTTTCAGCCACGGTTTCCGCTCCCGTTTGCGAAACCATCGTGGTTGGCGGCGTTCCCGCGGCGTACACGAACGTGGCGAGCATGGAGGACGCGCTGAACCTCATCCCGACCGACGTTGAGGGCATATTCGACCCATAAAAATGAGCGGCGCGAAAACCGCACCGCCCAAGATCATCCGGCTTTATTGAGTTTAAGCGTCATGCTCGTGCATGAAGTCGGGTCTCGTATGCTTTCTGAAAAGCATTGTGAAGCCCCAAATGCCGGCAAGACCCACGAGGGTGTAGATTATCCTCGATACCACACCGCTCATGCCGCCGAATATGGCGGCAACAAGGTCGAACTGGAATATGCCGATAAGCCCCCAGTTCAATGCTCCGATCACGATAAGGATCAGCGACAGCGTATCCATCTTCTCACTCCTTTTCTACGGCGGTGGGCGATGAGCCAACAAAGCCGTTTGATGCGCTTATTATCTGCATAATAGGGCGATCAATACATATTCGGAGTGGAAATAGCTGCCAAAACTTCGCAAAAACGGCGAAAATTCAGAACAGCTCCGCCTCAAGCCTGTCGAAATCGATTCTTTCGATGAAATCATCCGCTCTGAAAACGGTATGCCCGAAGGAGCACAGTTCGGAAACGTGCTTATTCATGATTATCGGGCGCGCAAGGTTCAGCGCGTGGCAGGCTTCGCCGATCGGCTCGTTCCAGTCGGGCACCTCAGAAGCATCCTTCTGCGGCAGTTCAACCGTGAACTGCGCAAGGGTTTTATTATTCTTCCTCTTTTTTATCCAAAGCTTCATAGCGTTTCATCCTTTTGATTGATAACTACAGTATACACCAAAAACGCGGATTTGAAAACAGCTTTTATCCGGCGCATTATCGCTTCGGCCGCTGCCGCGAGCTTTTCAGGCGTCTTTTGCGCTTTCGGATTTTTCAACCATATCAAGAACCGCCTCTCGAATCTCGGCTTTTGCGGATTCGGTGAAATAATTGTGTCCGCTGTCATCCAGAAGCTTCGTCTTTGCACCGATATGGCTTTGCGCATGGGATACGCTCCTAGCGCCGACTATCTCATCAAGCTCCGAAAAGAAGAAGAGGGTATCGCTCGGCACGGCAAACCTAATGCGCCTTGCTCGGCGGATAAGCTTCAGCAATTCGATAAACGGGCGTGCGCAGAGCAGATACTCAGCCGCGAACTTTGCCGAAACGCCGCTCACCTCCCGCTCGGCTATAATAAAAGGATCGTCCGTTTTATAGTTTTTTAGACTTGCCAGCACGGCGTGCTTTATGCAGCGCCATGTGAAGCGGATATGAAACGGGCAGCAGAGAAGCAGCATTCCCGAAAAGCATTTCAGCTTTTCATGTGTCATCAGCCCGAGCAGGCAGCCCATCGAGTGCGCAACATAAACTATATGCTCGCATTGTTTTTCAAGCTCGATGCACTCTTTTTCAACCGCATCAAGCCATTGCTCGGCGCGCGAGCTTCTGAATTCCTTTGTTGTTGCGCCATGCCCGGGAAGCGTAAGATTCCGCACCAAAACCGATTCGGGCAAATGCGCTATGATATGCTCGAATTGCCTGGAGCTGCCCTGGATTCCGTGAACAAATACGATGCCGACCCGATAAGGTTTCATAATGCCTCCGTTTTTCGGTTCATTCGGGGAAAATCATATTGACAAAGCGCGAATGAACCATTAAAATATATGTAAAACAGAAAATGCGGCGGCGGAAGGGTAATTAGGCTCACCCTTCCGACCTGCATATGTGTCAACCCCACATACACAACGTGTTTAATACGCATGCTCGCAAGCTCAATTATAGGGGAAACGTGATTCATTTTCAAGGTTTACTACTAAATCTGGCAGAGACTTTCCCGAATGTGTGCATGATTTTGCCGCACAAGCGGCGGGTTCGCGGCTGTGTATGAAGTACATGGTCGTTATTTGCTTTCCCAAAGCGGCTTGGGGCGGCAAAAACCGCTCAGAACCTGCCGACGGGACCACATTCGGGAAGGCTTTTTGCGTACCTTCTGTTTCATTGAGGCAGTAAAACGCGAGGAAAATATATTTTTGTTTTAGGAGGAAAAGAACATGAAACGAAGCTTGAAAGCCGCATTATCGGCGATGCTCGCGCTTGTGATGGCGCTGGCGGCTATCCCTGTTTCGGCTATGCCGCGATTTGAAGCGGAGCAGGCAGCGCCCGAAAAAGCCGAATTTATGCCCTATCGGACAGCTCCCGAGGGGTATAATGCGCATGATTATAATAAGTGCGTACAGTTTTTGGAGCAGACGGATGAGAACGGAGTGAAGAACGGTGAAAAGCTGAGCAGCAGCTATGATCCGAATGATCCGGGAACATGGGGCGGTGGTATGTTCGGAGATTATTTTCAATGGACTGCGGTAAATGGAGAGCAGAGGGTCAATCGGATAATGGTAAATAGAGGAAACTTTTCTGGCAGTCTTGATTTAGCCGACTGCACCGCGCTTGCACAACTGTACTGCCGCTTCAACAGTCTGACAGAGCTGGATGTTTCGGGCTGCACCGCGCTTAAATCGCTGGACTGCTACAACAACAGCCTTACCGAGCTGGACATTACGCAGAATACCGCGCTTAAATCGCTGAACTGCTCCCACAACAGCCTGATCGAGCTGGACGTTACGCACAATACCGCGCTTCAGGTGCTGGACTGCTACGGCAACAGCCTTACCGAGCTGGATATTACGCATAATACCGCGCTTCAGAAGCTGAGCTGCTCCGGCAACAGCCTTACCGAGCTGGATGTGACTCAGAATACCGTGCTGCACGAGCTGGATTGCTCCGGCAACAGTCTTACCGAGCTGGATGTGACGAACAATACCATGCTTTTGGGGCTGATTTGTGATAGCAACAACCTCATTGAGCTGGATCTAAGCAATAATCCTTGGCTTGCCTGTGACCATATTCGCGCAGAGGGCAGCGGGTATGTGGGTTATGCATGTAATTATATGGGCGGAAAAGAAGACGATGGTTTTAGTAATCCGGTGTTTATCTATGCCTATCCTTTGAACGGCGCGAGGTTTGAAGGCTTCTATGATGAAAACGGTGCGCTTATTTCTGAAGGTGAATGGGATGATGGGCGTGAAGGGTATATCTGCGAGTTTGAAAGCACCTCAAATCCCCCCGGCACTGTTATAGCCCGCTTCTCCGAAAGCGCGCTCTATGGCGATGCGAATGGCGATGGCGAGGTCTCGGTTGATGATGCGCTGCTTGTGATGCGCTACTGTATCGAGAGCGACACTATCGGGGACGAGAATCTTGAATGGTGCGATATGAATGGCGATGGCGAGATCGACATTATGGATGCGCTGATCATTATGCGCGTGGCTATAGGCCAGACGTGACGGAAATGAAACCTGCTTGCAGCAGATGAAATCATCCTTCGGATGGTGAAATCCGCTTTGCGGGTGAAATCGCCTTTGGCGATTGATGTTGAAATGCCGCTTTCGGGCGGCATTTCCATTTTAGCCTTCCCCTTGAGGAGAAGGTGGCTCCCAAGGCAACACTCCAAATACCGAGCATTTATGAGCAGAATTAATCCAGAATGGGCAACAAAGCCTATTCTGGATTAAGTATTATATAACCACTTTCCGGGTATTCAGGATTATGAAACTGTTTTTTGCTGCATGCAGTTTCTTGTATACGTCGCCTCGGTTGAACACCCCGGCCGCTGTAAACTGAACAGTGCCGTCGCTTAAGTTGAACAGGTTCGTCGCTCAAACTGAACACCTTCGTCGCCGTATCTGTACATTGACAACGGCACAGTATAATGGTATCGTATAATTGCTTTTAAGCCGTAACGGAGGATAGAGCAACGCTGAGGAGCGACTCGAGCGCTGTATACGGGGTTAGGCAAGGAGAGTGATGCCAGTGGCATCACTCTTTTCTTTGTGTAGGAACAAAGCGATCACTCTCCTTGGAAAACCGAAAAGCGATAAACCTCGGGTTCGGGCGGAGCCCGATGCGCCGAAGGCGCCTTATGCGTTCAGACCCTTACGCTTACGCATTGATTCTTTGCACTCGATCACGATGGAATACGCATCGTGCACAATGCGATCGCAGATCGCATCGGCAAGGATCGGATCGCCGATCTTTTCACGCCAGCCGGGAATATCGAACTGGGAGCAGAAGATCGTGGACGCTGTCCGATACCGCGCTTCTGCGATCTCCAGAAGATCCCGCGCTTCCGATTGCTTTAGCGAATACAGAAGCCATTCGTCGAGTATCAGCAGCGCAGGTTTCTTGTATTGCTGAATCATCTTCCGGTATGTGCCGTTCCCGCGGGCGATCGCAAGCTCCGTCAGCAATTCCGGCAGTCGGACGTACCGAACCTTGAGGAAGTTTCTTACAGCTGTCATACCGAGCGCACAGACGATGTGCGTTTTACCTGAGCCTGTAGCGCCAAGCAGAATCACATTGTGGCTTTCGGTGATAAAAGAGCATGTTGCCAGGCTTGCGATCTGCGATACGTCGAGATTTCGTTCGGAAAAGTATTCTATACCCTCCACACACGCATACGAAGCTGAGAACTTTGCCTGTTTGACAAGCTTGTGAAGATGATTGTTTTTGCGGGTGGTCCATTCATGATCCACAAGCAGACCAAAACGATCTTCAAACGACAGTTACGCCATATTGGGGTCGGCAAGCTGTTCCTTAAACGCTCTTGCCATGGAAGAAAGCCTCATTTCATGCAGCTTATTGACAGTTGTTTTGATCAGCATTCTTCCTTCCTCCCTTCGTAATACGAATCGCCGCGCGTGAAGCCGTATTGCGACGAGGAAGTCTTAGAGGGTTCCTTCTCCAATTCGATACGATCCTGTCCGGAAGATAGGATCGTTTGAATGTTCTTTAGGGAGGGCCGCATGGTGAACGTCAACGCTTTGAAGCAGGCGTTTTCCAGCCGTTCGGAAGAGTATTTGTCAGCCAGCTTTAAGATACCCATGCAGGATTTATATCCTTGCTGCTCCACCTTATAGCCGGAAAGTAACGCGTCAATAACGGTACGGGTGCTGTTTCCGATCTTTGAAGCCCACTTGCGAAACCGGTCTCCGTTCCACCGGAGATACTGCTGATGCTTCTCAGGCATGTGCTCTTCCACGGTGCTGTACTGATTGGCACTGCCGTAGAGACGCGGATGCGAGCAAATACGTACCCCATTGAAAAAGATTTCGATCGTTGAACGTGTAACGCGCACATCCACCTTTTGCCGGATATACTCGTATGTTACCGAGTAGTTCTGGCCATCGACGGAGATAGGCAAACCCGCTGTACGGAAGTATGCGACGAACAGATATGCCGGAATCATCTCTCCTGTAGACAGAAGCTTATCTCGGAGTTTCTTGATACACAAAACGGTATGGAGAATCCATCTTGTAAGCATGATTGTGTGGCAAAAATCATTAAAAATGTTAGCCATTTAATTCATTTATGCCGATGGATCGATTGCCCTGCCTATGTCATTCAATCGAGATATTAACGGCAGCAGCGTTAAGCATTACATTCCTAACACTTGCTCATTACATCCCCAATGCTTTCTTTGCTTCGGGATGACCTTGCGCCGCCGCCTTTCTGAACCAATCTACTGCCTTGAAGGTGTCGCGCTCAACACCGATTCCTTGGTAGTAGCAGATGCCCAAATTGAACTGTGCATACATATTTCCTTGTTCGGCAGCTAAGCCGAACAGCCGCGCGGCTTCATTCTCATCCTTTGCTATGCCCATACCATTATAATAGCATACGCCGAGATTGTGCTGCGCTTTTGCATAATTCATCTCGGCAGCTTTTTTATACCAAAGAACCGCTTTTTCAAGATTTTTGTTAACCCCGTCTCCACGCTCATAGCATACACCGAGATTATACATTGCTTCAGGAATTCCATCTTCGGCCAATTCGCGGAACATCTTAACCTCTGCGGACATAGGCTCGTCCTGATGGGCGGCTTTATTACTACCGGTATCAGTCACAGTATTGTTCCGCCCATCAATTCTGAGATAAATACTGTTTGGAGCTTTTTCAGGATCAAGGTTTCGTATCACACGAGAATACTTTGCTGTCTTTTCATGGCAAAGATCGTAAAGAACATCGTACATGTCCTGCCTGTCTGTTTCCATTAACCTAAGCTTTTCAAACTCAACTCCGATGCCATGATTCTTAATGCAATTATTATTGCTTTCCATGAGAACTGTTGCAATGGATTGGGGCAGATGCACAGTACGGCAGATAATATAGTTGGAATCATGAGTGTCCGCGAAGATAAAAACCGCTTCATTTACCGGAAGATTAGGCTCATTCATCCCTTCAACGCAGTTCGGAAGGGTGTAGAATACATCTCCCCAATTTCCGGCGATGCAAATGCTGAATTGCAACACATCGAGCCGGTGCAGCGCGAGTACGAGTTCACCATGCTCAACATTTTGCTTCTCTTCATCACTCATATCGGACCATCTTGTAACAATCAGCAGTTTGTTTGAAAACATATATGCGTTCGTGCCATCGGGAACAAGAATCGGATCCATTCCAACAATATCGAAGAGTATCTTTCTGCCTGTGTTATCTGAGGCTTCTAAACAGAGTCCACGCTTTGGAGCGGTAACTGTTCTAACCTGAACATTTCCAAATTGTTTGCTGAACATAGTTGTTTTCCCCCTTGTTGAGAATATCGGATGTATCGAAACAATCCCATGCGCTTATCGGCCATGATGCACTGATGCGGCCAACTAATCTGCTATGCTTTTAAAAGCAGATAAAACGCATAGAATATAACAATCTTTCATTTTGCAAGCATCGAGGTCGAATAGCAATTCTGCACGACCTCGATGCGCTTAACCTAAACAAAGCCTATTTTCTACTCTTTCTTTTTAAAGTATCTGACCGGATGACCATCTGCATCGGTACGATACTTGCCAAAGATTATCGAAACCTGCTCCACAACATGATAGCATATCGAGATAAACATCCTCAGCCATCCCGCAGGAGTCAACATGCTAACAACGCCCCAGCCATACTTTTCTTTCACCGCTGCAGCTTTCTCTTCATATCCAAGCCACTTTAAATGAGCACCCCTCCAGCTACCAAGCCATGCTTTGAACAGCAAGGTAAATCTTGAGCGGGTTATGTCACCCGCAGCATATGCTTCAGCAGCCTCGATCAGTGTTGCTCCGCACTTTTTACAAACCTGGTCGTTTTTCAGAACAGGTGCTCCGCAGTTTTTACAGTTCATACTGTACCTCCTAAATTTGTTTTTATATTAATTCGTTAGCTGAAGAACGAATCAATGACTGACTTAATTAGTTCAAATGGCGCAGAGAGTATATTGTAGAGAGCCCCATCGTCGTCTTCCTTGAAGCCGCGGTATGTATCTCTATAAACCTTCCAGTAAGGTTTATAGCTTTTGCGCTTGACAAGCCGTGTTATCAAGAAGTTGATTACACTAAATGCGGCAAGTACAATTGCCATAATCTTACCGTGTTTAATATCTGATATTGCGACAAAAAATGCGGCGACAGCCATTATTACAGTTAGAATAATGTAGAATACTTTTAGTTGATGTCTATCCTCATCCTCCACCAATTCGCCAAACTGCTCCGCATACTCAAGCTCGCTTGCTATATGGTCATCCTCATAGATACTGTTTGCAAGCTTCAGCAAGCGAACGCAACGATTATACTGCGCTTCTTCAGTAATCAAAAGCATCTCCGCATTGCTGTCATAAAGATAGCATTGTTGGGCAATGTCAACAAGATTGTTTGCAGCATACTGTCTGAACTTCATGTCATGGGGGTTGCCTTCCATGTATTCCCTTATCGTTGATTCAACCATATCATCCTTTTCGGCATAGCCGTAAAGGTAAACCTGTTCGGCGTGAAACTGAGGGTGGTCATCAAAATCAACCAAAGCTTTATTGATCATATCCTGTGCGGCATTGTAATCCTCAATAAGGATATGGTATCGAACATTCAGCCAGCGAAGCAGAATCGAACTCGGAAACACTTTCGATGCTTTATCAACTGTACCAATGGCTTGGTCATATTCTCCCATCATATAATAAGAGCGGCTTATGATCTCGTAGGGCTCTTCGCTGTTGGAATTGTTTTCGATCGCCTCCTGCGCAAAGCTCATTGCGCGTTCATATTCGCCTTTCTCGAAGAACCTGCGAGCACGCTCAAGAATATCCCTAACTTCCTTTTCAACCTGAACATTGACCTGACCAGCTTGAACAGCATTTGCAAGGTCGATGTCATATTGCTTTCTTTTCTCCGGTCTTGTTAACAGGGTTATTGCAGTGCGAACATGCTCGATCATTTCCTGAAGCTCGTTCAGAACTTCGGTATTGTTCGGATCGGTGCTGCCCCTATACTTAACAAGCTCGTTTTGACGTTGGCTGAGGATTTTCTTTATATCTTTTTCCGACAGCTCGCGATTCAGCGAAAACATTGCATAATAATCAAAAAAACCTTTATTGCTCATTTTCCTTACTCCCACCCTATCTTCAGTTTTCCGATTTTAGCTTGAGATTCCTCCATTTCGGAGCGGGTCAGATTCGCCACCCTATCTATCTTCATTTCACCCAAATCATCGCCATCAACAAGATCGATAACATGGATGTGAATAATAGAATCAGTATCACAGCTCACAACTACACGGAGCGGAGAGCCTTTCGGTTTTGGCCGCAACTTAAGCTCGGTTTCTCCAATAACCGTTGTGTATTTCAACTCGCTTGTTTCACCTTGCCGCACAGTTAGCAATAATACTTCCTGGTAGTCATCAATGGTAACAAAATCGCTCGATCCCTTGGCAGGAACAATGCTGTTTTTAGGAAGTATAACCGAATTGAGCATCTCGTCAGAAGCTTCATCATAGATCTCGATGCCGATCCCATGTGTCGTTCTATCGGTGAAGGAATATGAATTCTTCATTTCCGGTATGGCGTCCAAATCAAGGACCGGTTTGATCTGCAGTGAACTCATCGTCGTATCAGTTCTTTTATCGGCTTGGTTCGTGCTTTCGATCCCATTTTTTACACAATCGACAGCATGATATGCTGCACCAATCGCCACAGCTTCATCAGGATGGATATCCGTGGATGGTTCAATTCCCGTTTCCTCTTTAATCATTTGACGGACATACGGTATCCTTGTTGAACCGCCAACGAGCAAGACTTTATCAAGGTCGGAATAATCAAGATTTGCTTCTTCCATTGCGCCGCCAAGAAGGCTTATGCTTTCATAAACCAATGGATCGATCATCTGTTCAAAGGCTTCCTTTGTTAATTCGGCTTTTACAACACTGCCGCCAACGTTTAGTGCGATAGCAACTTTTGTTCTGCCGCTCGAAAGCGCTTTCTTTGCTTTTTCGGCTTCAAGCAGCAGATTTTGCATTGCAAGAGTATCAGATGCAACATCCTTTCCCTGCTTTTTCGCCTCATCTTTGAACCAATCGATGATTTTCAGGTCAAAGTCATAGCCGCCGAGCTGGGAATTGCCCACGCTTGAGAGTATCTCAATGTTGTCTTGCGTAAAGCACATGATGCTGACATCAAATGTTCCACCGCCAAGATCATAAACAAGAACATTCTTTTTCTCGGCACTGCCTTTCGATATGCCGTAAGATAGTGCGGCTGCTGTTGGCTCGTTGATTATTGCCAGTACCGGAAGGTTTATCATCTTTGCAGCATCCTTTGTAGCCTGTCTTTGCGCATCCGTAAAGTATGCAGGAACAGTGATTACAGCACCGAGTATTTTGTCTCCAAGTGCGGCCTCGGCATCGTTGCATAGCTTCTTAAGGATAAGGGCAGATATTTCTTCAGGCGAATAATCAGCTTTGCCTATCGAATACTTATGATTTCTTCTGCCCATGTTTCTTTTTGCAAACGCAACGAACGCATCCGGGTTGATGATGCTTGAGCTCTTTGCATCGCTGCCTACAATAGTGCTCTCACCGTCAAACAAAACTGCCGATGGAGTTGTGCTTTCACCCTCCATATTGTTCACAATTTGCGGTTTGCCCTCTGCATCAATGTACGCCACAACAGAATACGTTGTGCCCAGGTCAATTCCAATGTACTTTCCCATGTAATCCTCCCGTGAGTATTATTTTTTGAAGAAACCGAAGAATCTTCGTTGTTTTTTCTTTGTATCTGATTTATGAGAACCGACAAGAACGTGTATCTTTTTTGAGATTCTGCCGCCGGTACTTTTAATATAGATATCTGCTTCTCCGTCTTCTACTGCTGTAATCACACCATCTCGAACATTTGCAACAAGATAATTTGTGCTGCTTATCTTCAGATTACCATCATGTGCATCCGCAGGCTCAACACGAATGGCCATGTCTATGGTTTCGCCTGCGCACATTTGAATGGTATCTGCAGAACATACTTCGGAGAGGCTTATGCTTTCAGCATATGGTTTGCTTTTTACCAAGCATACAGAGAACGCTTTTTCGGCCGCGCAATAGATTTTGCAGTCTCCTCTGCCTGATGCCGTAACAACACCAGATTGGTTAACGCTTGCAACGGAATCGTTATCGCTGTACCACTTCAGGCATGAAAGATTATCGGCATCTTCCGGATAAACCCGCATTTCAAGTCTATGCCGGTCCCCAACTCCAAGGCCCAATTCATAATCGGACAGCATTATTTTCTCTACCCTATTTCTCTTTTTAACAATGAAGTTAAGTTCAGCAACAGGTTCGACTTCTCCACGTTCAAAGCAAAGCACAGCAACGGATCCTTCTGCTTTGCCATAAACATGTTGTTGACTGCATTCAACTATTCCCGGCATCTGATATTCAAATGAAAGGGCGGGTGTAGTATACCCGCCGGGAAAAACGCTGACCTCCAGCGGAACGCTTCGCCCCAACTCGATTTCGCTTTGAGCCTTTACTGTTACAACAGGCTTTTCTGCCAGCAAAGCCCTTATTTGAAGCACATCCGCATCGGAATCAAGCGAACGCATCAAGTTGCGGGCATATTCTGAAAAGCATTCCGCCAAAGGGAAAAGCATCAAACAGTTGAACACAACATCAAAGAATGTTTGTTCGGTAAAACCGAAAAGGTACTGATTCCCAATCAGAGAAATGAAGCCCGAGGCGTTGCCTCTTATAAGCACAAACAGGTACTTGCAGCGTGAAGACAAGTGCTGTGTTTGTCGAAACGAATCGATATCATCAAAGATGAAAATGCTAACATCATCTCCACAAGTTGTGCTCAAACGGTTTTGAATGATTTTTGAAAAATCAACAATACAGTATTGATTTTTAACTTCAAGCTGATCAATCAAGCGTCCAATACTATCATACTCATTCTCGGGAATGAAGAAGGAAACGCCGATATGCATCGGAGCGATTTGCCGGATTGATTTGGCTTTTAGCATACGACTAAGCTCAACCATCCGCTCCTGCAGCGACATATTGATCTGCGGAGAAGCCGTTTCGCATTTCAAGCAGTGAGGAAACTCTTGCGCAAGTACGGAAATTATAGCAGCTTCTTCGCGCCGCCCTATAAAAACGAGAGTAAAATCCTCGCCTAATTCCGAATACAGAAGCTGCAGGAGCTTGTCCGCCCAGCAGTAGAACGGTTCGCTCATATACTGCAACATCCTGCTGCTTTCCGAAAGGGCTTGCTTTCCGTTTAACAGTATCTGTAGCTTTTGACTGTAACAAGAGTATGTCACGTTATATGTATATTCGTTTCCTTGTTTCATAAGCTAAAGACTTAATCTTCCTGATCGAGATAATGACTGTCACCGTGACGCCTATCCCAAGCATCCTCTCCGGGGGTTCTGCCGCCTTCGGGGCGCTTTACAGTTTCGTCGGAAACGCCGTGCGCCTCGTTGTACTTTTTAATCTCATCAGGACTCATATTTACCTTTAGACCCTCTCGGAATGAATTGCTGCGGCCGTCCTTCTCGGAAGTATCGTTTTCCTTTTTATTGGGTTCCTTGTTCTCAGAAGGCTCTTGTTCCTTTTTTTCAGGCTCCTTATTCTCCGAGGTTTCTTTTTTCCCCGTCAAGCCTTTGTATATTTCGTTTAGTTTATGCAACAATCCGCTTTCCTTGTTTTTCGGATCAGCTTGCTTCTCGGTATTCTCCTTGTTGTCCGGATTATCCGGATCGTCCATTTTGTCGGGCTCATCTTCATTATCCGGATCATCCTCGTTATCGGGGTTGTCATCGTTGTCGGGATCATCCTCGTTATCGGGGTTGTCATCGTTGTCGGGATCATCCTCGTTATCGGGGTTATCATCGTTGTCGGGATCATCCTCATTGTCGAGGCTATCATCGTTGTCGGGATCATCCTCATTGTCGAGGTTATCATCGTTGTCGGGATCATCTACATTGTCATTTTTCTCCAGATTCTCTCCGGCATCGTTTCCTTCTTTGGTTTCCTTGTTCTTGTCATCATTGACTTCGTTAAATTTACCAATAGCCATAGTTGTCTCCTTTATTCATCATTTTCTTTTCTTTTAATAAAGCCATCTTCAATCAGATCTTCAACGGAAAGCTTAGTCTTATATTGCAATACATCGCGATACTCGTGATTCTCATCATATGGTTGCGCTCCGATTTTGCTTTTCGTTACTCCCAATTCCTTTAGCACTATGTATTCTTCCCGCACCCGCTTATCTTCTGAATCAGGCAAGTGCAGATCAACATACCGTGCATCAGGTGCAGCAAAGTAAGTGCCGCCCGGTTTTCCAGGAACATTCCAGCGTGCAATTTCGGTTCCTGGTTGAAGCTTATCCTTCTTATGACCTTCACCGTCATCAGCGTAGCTTGCGGAATGCAGACCAGTCTTCTTGTAAAAGTCAGAGTATTCTTCAAACTCTTTCTTGAGCCTGCCGGTTTTATCAAACAGATTTGAATACTTTTCCGCATCTATACTCACGGAACCATCGTCATGTTTTTTCGGAAAGCCATACATGTACTTAACTCTGTCGTTTACATAACCCGGATCGTCATCCCAAAGCTGCTGCAGCTCTTCCTCAGAATACTCGTAATCAAGTTGATCCGCTTCGCCTGCATCGTCATGACTAACGGAATGAATGCCTGTCTTCTTATATAAATCAGAGTATTCTTCAAACTTTTTCTTGAGCTCGCCGGTTTCATCAAATAGATTTGAATACTTTTCCGCATCTACTCGCGTGGAATCATCGTCAAGTTTTTTCGGAAAGCCATACATATACGGAACTCTGTCGTTTGCATAACCCGAATCGTCATCCCAAAGCTGCTTCAGCTCCGCTTCTGAATACTCGTCATCGTATTGATCTGTTTCGGGAGAATCGTGATTCCGCAAGGAATCAGATGCCAATTCATCAGAGCTTGAACCCTGTTCCGATCGGTTTTTCGAATTCAACTCGTTTCGGTCAATACGCTTTGTTTCGAGCGGCTCGGGATCAAGCTTTGGATCGTAATCATTATGCTGTATCTCCTTTATCCCGGATAATCGTTTGCTCATTTTTCAAATCCTCCCACCAGAAATAAACCAATCGTTGAATACATACTGTTGGTGTTATCAAAACCATCACACTTAATAAAAACAACATCATTCATCACTCGGTTCGGCAGATTACGCTCTTCAAACAGAGCATATTCATGAATCGCTTTAATAAACCTATTGACCCATGTGAAGCACCGTTGCTCAAAATCTTTATGAACTTCCGGCGTGTACCAACCCGGTTTTTTGCTTTCGAGCCGATTTATTCTGCCTATGCCGTACAGACGCTCGTCGCGAATAACATTTAACAAGCCTTCACAGTTGAGAATATTCAAAACCACCGCCGCCACCTGAATCCTGTTTAGTCCGGAAGGAGATTTGGCAAGTTCTGCTGCAATAAAGTCGACATACTCTTCAAAATCCTTCTTCTTTTCACTATCCAGTTTTGAATCCCGAATTATTCGCTTATAAGCAATCAACGCATAGTTTCCCGAGTCGTATTGCGCATAAAGTACGCTTATCAGCCTTCCCTTTACGCTGCGGATCTCATCAAGGTCTGCACGCACAACATCGGTTTCAAATCTGTTGTCCCACATATCAATTTTCATAAGCACAGGCGTAAGCCAGCCTTTTTGAAAAACTGCGGCGACACCGGTGCTCAACCTTGAAAGCTCTTTTGATTGCCGTTCATTTAGAGATAAGGCACTGCTCAACTCCTCGCAAGCATCTTTGGCAGGAGTGTTCATAATGATTTTTGTGGAAGTGTTTTCGATGGCGGAAGTATCAACAGCCATAGGGGATTGGTCTATTATAATGAAGCCCTCCCCGTATGTGCGCATTTCTTTGATTGAATTACTGATCATTTCAACCGACTTACCAACGATGTTTGCTCCTTCCTGGCTTTGATCTTTATTTGTTCTTTTCAGAATATTGTGAGCCTCCTCGAGCACGCAAACATGGTTGAGCTGATTATCCCTGCCAGTGGTCTTACCGAGTTTTCGTACTGACTGCCTATATTCTCCAAGGCGCATAATAATTACGCCCATTAGCAGTGCTACTGCTTCTTCTGAACCTATATCGCTCAAATCAACGATCACGTTCGAATCGAACAGTATATTGTCAGGTATTCCAACGCTTTTTTCAAAAATGAGACCGCTTATTCCGGTTGTCATCGAATTAACGCGTGTAAGCAATGCTCCCTTATAATCGCCCTTCGCTTCTGCAGAATAGTCCGATTCGTTTATAAGCTTTGGGAGTATCTCCAAAACATCTTTGAATATGGGAAATTTATGGTCGGATACCCCCTCGATCCATATTGAGTTCATAATATCCCAACCGCATTTCACATACGATTGAACAACTGCATCCTTTAGAATTGCCGGCATTGCAGCAGTAAGTGACCAAGACGCATTGAAAATCTGAATCAGCTTTTCAATGTGTGTGAGCACATGTAGATTCTCAGGGAACTGAAACGGATTTATCCGCAGCATTTTATAGACATTCGGCTCGGTCGTAATTATCCTAACACCTTTAAGGCCACCAAAAACTTGCTTGTACTCGCCTTTTGCAGGCTCAATAACCATGATTTTAACGCCCTGATCCAACAGACAGCTCAGCAGCTGATAAGTCGCATATGATTTGCCGGAGCCGGAGGAGCCTGTAATGAAGCAATGAGATGACAGCAAATCGACATCCATCGGAACACGCAGGCTTTCCTTCACCCCCATGTGGTATATGTTTGCAAATTCCATGAATCTCTTGACTCGTTCGGGGCTTTCATAAACAACCGCTCTGCCGAACTCTGCCATCTCGATAACCGCCAGTCCCGAAACCGATTTTCTGGGAAACCCCATTACTATTGGAAGCTCTCTGCCGTTCAGCATACTTGTAGGAGTAACCTTCTGCTCGGAATACTGCTCAAATGCCGGAATTACTGCAACAGGGTGCTTTAGGCATCTTATCTCGTCAAGGATTTGTTTTATAGACGATTGTTTCGAAATACCCCATGAGTTTATATGCGAACTTTCCGCCGATGACTCTTGCCCCATCATTAGAGATTTATATACGCTTGCTGCCTGTGCTGTGACGGAAACATCCTGAGAAAAGAAGTATGCGCAATAATCCCACATACCATAAGCTTCAGAGTAGGCGATTCTTTTCAGTTGCTGGTTGGCTTTCTCCATCAAACCGTTTACGCTTCTGTTTTCAAATTCAAGCGATGTTGTGTCCGTATCGCCGGTGCTCTTTCCGGTTCCTTTTGATATACTTTCGGTATCGGTTTTTCCCGTTCCGCTTGTAACGGTATTGCTGAAATTTGTTCCTGACGTATAGGAAGAAAACGAACCGCTGGATGAGCCCATGCTCATGTTCCACCCCTCACCGCTTGCCCCAAAATTGGACGAGGATCCGGTATTGATTCCCGATGACGAAGAACTCGATGTTCCTCTCGAGTTGCTAACGCTGCTGTTTACAGAATTTGAGATGGACGACGATATGCTTTCGTTTACCGAATCCGTTTCGCTGTGCGCGAAAGACATAGATATTTTTGCATGAGGAGAGAGTGTGGAATACAACTCTTCAAACCCGCGCTTTCTTCTCGCAAGCATCTCCGAGTCGACAGGCGTGCAAAGAAATAACGCTTCGTAAGTTTTACCGTTCATGCTGTTAATGAATTTTTCCATGCCCTGCACAAATCGGTCTTTATCTTCATCTCGTTCCGATGGAATCAGCGATACCGTTGAAAGGCTTTTTGCGGTTTGACCAATGGAAGTCAAAACCGTTTTTCTCTTTTCGCCAATTATCGGTTCGGAAATTTCTATGCCAGGGAAATTGCCCTTCAAGGTTGCATTGAGTGTTTCTCCTGCAAGCTCCCCATCTTGTTCACAACGTGTTAGCATATAAAGGTTTATCTCCTTTTGATTGGCACGAATCAGTAAGCCGACAGCACTCCTGATATTGTGCAAACTGCTGTACACGCTGATGAATTTATCATTTATCTGCTCATCAGGATCGTAGACTATCTTTGATATTTCAAAAAGTCTGATTGAGCGTATTGCAGAATTATCTTGCTCTGTCGATACTATTTTTCCGGACGAAAAGTAGTCAAGGTAACGCTGCGTCAAAAACTGGTCGGCAACAAAGAACCCTTCAGCAAGCTTCTGATTATACTCTCGCCGCTGAGATTCAATTCTCATTTTTTCTTGCAAATCCAAAAAGCTCTTTTGCGGAGCGGGACTTTCAAAAGAAGAATTAGCCATAATGCCTCCAGAGTTATAAATCAGCATAACCGCTGAGGGGTGTTTTCTAAAATACTGAGTGAATGCGATATTCGTTTATTAATCATAACGCTTATAAGCGTTAAATTTATCGAATTTAATATTTATAGTATACCACACCCTAATAATAATATCAATAGAGTGTGGACTAATTTTTTCAATACTAATAGTCTATTAGGTGAAGAAAAAAGGAGAATGCCTATGGGTAGTATTGCAAAAAACGTTGGACGAAGAATTAGAAATTATAGAACGAAACTCGGCTTGAGTCAGGAGAAGCTTGCCGAGAATGCAGGCTGTCATCCGACCTATATAGGGCAAGTTGAACGCGGTGAAAAGAACGCTACGATTGAAAGCATCGAAAAAATAGCATCCGCCTTAAAAGTGCCGCTCTCCGAGTTGTTCGAAAAAATTGGAGAGCTTGAAGAAACTGTAGGCGAACGAAACATACCTCTTGAGTGCTATGAACTACTTGCATCAAAAACGCCAAGTGAGCAGGAGCAGATTTTAAGGATAATCTTAGAGATGGACAAGTATAAGGATATTTAGTATTCAAGCGTGATATTTAGCTTAGATATGCTTGCCGATAAGTAACCGCATCGAGATGCACTGCTACATTATCTGCAGCCATTCAGTTTCACCCTACACACCCCATTCTGCGTTTCCCTCTCAAACAACCGCTCCGGCAGCTTCGCCAGCCATTTCTTGCTGAAGCTATTGTTTCCGTAATATGCATCGAAGTTTGCAACGGGAAGAACTACCCAAGCGGTGTTCTCCCGGCGGTTTGCAAGGCAGAAGGCGGCAACGTCCTTAAGCACTTCTACGGGCAGCTCGTCGGGACAGAATATAGAAAGAATATCCGAAACACTTTGCGGCAGTTCGTATTCCTCTATGCGGAGCGGACCTGCTTCGAGTGCATCGGCGAGGATATCGTCAAAGCGCAATCCCCAGGCGGCTTTGGTGTTGATGGCAAAGATCGGCACCTGCAGTCCCCGCACGCGCTTTTGCCATTGCTTTGTGAAGCCCGAGCGCATATTTTCGCATTTTGCCGTCGCGCTTTTGCTAACGAGGTTCGGGGTCTTTTTAACAAAAGCAAAGACCTTTTTTATATGGCGATAGTACCAGCCGCTGCCGTTTTTATCCACAAGCTCCGGAAAGTCCGAGGACAGTTCACGAAAGTCCACGGGCGGTTCGGAGCTTTTTGCTTTGTCCGGAACGCTGCACCACGCTTTGAGCGCATTTCGGGAGTGCTCTATGCGCGAATAAGGCTCGGCGGCGATCGATCCGTCTTTCTCATGAAAAAGATAGCCGCGCGCGATGATCGTGAGTATGCGAGAAAAGCCCGTGAACTCGGCGATCATATCAAAGGTGAATCTGCCAAGATAGGTCGTGTCGCGCTTGCCGCTCGCCTTGTAAACGGGGTTTTCGGTATAGGCCTTGAACTCCTGCCATTCGTTCGTCATTTTCTTTTCCACCATTTCTTCTTCGGGGTATTTACTTCGATCGCGTTATTCTCGACCGCCCAGGGCAGCACCTCAAGAGCAAAGCCTCTTTCGCCGAGCGCCGCGGCGCATTTCAGCACCTCGGTTGGATCGAGCTTCTCCATGCCGACAAAGCGGTTATCGATCATCGTTCTGCAATTCTGAAGTATCCTTTGCTCATAGTCGCCATAGGGTTTTACGCCTATCAGCATTCGCTTGAGGTCCTCGCCGTCGTCCTTGCGCTGTATCCTTTTTAAGATCGCATTCGAGCGGTTCATATCGTCGATGTCGCAGATAAGATCGCCGAGCAGCCTATAACCGCCTGCGCGAAAATCGCAAAAGAGTTCGTGGTATTCGGATAGACCGGTAAAGCCCATCTCGTAGATCGCAAGTTCTCTGTCGTCCTTTTTGAGCAGATGCCAATTCAGCTCCGACAGCATCTCCCGAGCTTTGCGTATCCGCTCGGGTGAAAAACGGTCGAAGAGCGCATAGAGTTCATCCGCTCCGTAGTCCTTTTCCTGCCCTCGTGAAAAGAGTATGCGCTCGATATCGCCGCGCCGCTTCATCTCGCTTGGGAGATGGCGAATATGCCGCATCCTGCCGAGAGCGGCACGATAGGCTTCGATCATGGACCTTGTGCGTTCCATAGTGTGCGGATCGAGCTTTTGCTTCCAATCGGGAGTTGTGGCGAAGGCAAACAACGCTTCATCCGGCGCGGGCTGTGGGGCATGCCTTGCCGTTTCCTTCTTGAGCATATAGGCATAATACGGCAAGCGCTCAAGGTCGGAGCTGACCTCATTCCAATCGATGCTTTCTATGAACTGCTTTTTGCGTTTTTCGGTCGTTGGCTCATACCATTTGCGGTCGTCGCCGTCATCGATAATGCTTTTATACTTCAAAAACAGGCTTTTTCTTTGCTTACGATCTTCAAGAAAAGCGGATAGATCGGGCTTGATGCCGCTCTTTGCGGAGTCTATCTCAAGCCCCGTCAAAATTGCGAGCGTTTCTGTATTCTCGCGCTCGTGATCACGCTCCGCGCTTTCGCTGTTTTCATCATAGGCGATCATGCCTGAACGAAGCGCGGCATTGCTGATTTGACCAACGCGCGAAGAGAATGTGCTTTTGACCGTTTCAAACCTTGCCTTAAGATCGCCTGCATCGGCGATTATGGGCTCGGCGGCAGGTATCTTCAAAACGGGAGGAACGCCGCTTTCATAGCTGCGAAGAACGCAGGCGTTCAAAAGCGGATCGGCGATGGTCTTTACCATATCGCCGTCGTAATCCGCGCCGCCCATGCGTTCGGGAATAAGCGAACGGGAATCCACCATCAGCACATAACCAAGATGGGAAAGGTATTTCTTTCTGAATTTGCCTTCATTCTTCAACGGAATGGCAAGCGCTTCCTCGTTTCGCGCGATATGGGGGCTGCGAAGAAGAGTGTAATGCGGCTGCTCATCATATCCGGGCAGCGGCGCATACATTTCATTGCCGCTCAAGAACTCCTTTTCCAGCAGGCTGTACGCTTTGCCTTCTCCGACCGAGCATTTTACGATGTACGCTATAAGCCTGAGAATATCATCCGATAGATAACGGTTATCGCCGGACACGAGCAGCTTGCCCGAAGCGTATTTGTTGAGTATACTTTCTGCCTGCGCTTCAAAATCCTTTGCAAATATCGGCTCATCAAGAAATGCGGGATTTTTCAGCGCGGTAAGCAGCCGAGCTCGCTCATCCGAATTGATGCTGTATTTGCCGGAGTTGAGTTCATTCCTGCAGTATTCAAGGCGGAAGTCCAAATCATTCACATACGAATAATACAGCGTTTCCGTGGTCTTTGTGAGCCAATCGCGCGGATCGTTTTTCGGCGAAGCTTTCCAGCCGAGCGGCAGATCGCGCGGGCGGAATTCATCCGAACTCATTGGAAGCGTGTTCAAAAACTGATAGTTCAGTTCCGTAACGGGCTGCGCGCCCGCTTTATCCGTTCCAGATACATAAAGCCCGTGATCGTATTCGATGCATCTGTTCCAATACGCGCTCCACGAAAGCCCGTTTTCGCTCATCCAGCCAAAGCCTTTGAACATGCTTTTTGCGAGTATCATTTCGACCTTGCGGATGTCATGTGTTTTTCCCCAGATATCGGTTATGTACCGCACTCCCAATTCCGTGAACAGGCTCTTTATATCCACCCTATGCACAACGCCCTTGATATAAGGAAGGCGTATCTGGAAGGAGGTCTTTTCAACTATATCACTAAAGGTGGAAGCAAAGCCATCGGATATGAGCCCTTCGCCGTCGAATTCAAGCACTTCGATATCGGCGGTCTTTTCAACGCGGCTGTATTTACGCACGGGGCTATCGCCGCCGTCGTCCTCAACGGTAACGATATGAACATCCCGCACTATGCTTTTCGGGTTGTCGATAATGACTATGCTCTCGCTCGAAATGCTCGCGCAATCCTTCCATCTGCGCCCGCTCGTGAACATAAGCCCATTGTAGGCATAGAGCTTTGAAAGCTGGCATCTGCCTATCTCCATTCCGAGCATCATCCGCTTGCGAAGCGGTGCATACACATCCTCGCGCACGAACGACAGCACATTGTTTCGGCTCATGCTCGCAGAGCGCTCAAAGGCAAGATAGCGGCTTGAGCCGTGTTTACCGTATATGGTGATGCCTTCGCTGCCAAACATCTGCTCCGCAATTTGCTGATACTCCAAAACTCTGCCGGCGGGCTTTCGGTCGAATATGCCGGAGAAGTCGATATACACGAACACTTCATAAAGGCACTCGCTGTCATCCGAGAACCGCGCTCCAAGCTCCTTGAGTACTGCCTTCGCCTGATGGAACATGGGGCATTCGTCCTGATATGTTTTTTCAACAAGGTGCTCCTTTGAAGCATCATAAGGATCGAACGAGAACTTGTATCCTCCGTCCGTTTCCTTTGCAAATGTGATAAGGCTCTGTGCCGAGAGCTGTGGTATGAGGTATTTCTTCGATGTCATGGCAAGCTCCGTTTTTCATTTGAAAAGAGTTTAACATATCCGGGCCAAATTTGCAAGCCTCCGTTATTTGATAACTGCCCCCACTTTTATCAAACAAACGATTGCCGCACGGCATATAGGAGGTGAGAAATATGGCCGATTCCATCGACACGAATGAGAAACAAAGGCTTGTGAATAGGCTCTTTGTTGAGCTTATCATCAAAGCGCTTGCAAACAAATGGGACTTGAACAGAGTTCTGAAAGAAAAGTAAAAACAAGGAGGTATAGAGAATGATAAAACTATCCAACAACATCATCATCGGCATCGACCACGGTTACGGCAACATCAAGACCGCGAACCACATTTTCAAGGCAGGCATAGTCTGCTATGACCACGAGCCGCTGTTCACGGGCGATATGCTTGTGTATGACGGCAGGTACTACATCATCGGCGAAGGACATAAGGAGTACATCAACCGCAAGGAAACGGACGATGACTACTACGTCCTTATGCTTGCGGGGATAGCGATGGAGCTTGAAAGCGAGGGCTTGACAGCAGCCGATATCACCATCGCCGCAGGCCTGCCGCTCACATGGACGAGCGGGCAGAAGGCGGAGTTTGCAAAGTATCTTACGCGAAACGAGGAGGTGAGCTTCACTTTCCGTAAAGTCGAATATCATATCCGCATTCTCGGTGCGCGCATCTATCCGCAGGGCTATGCGGCGATAGCGGAGCTTGCCCCCTCTATGAAGGGCGTGAACGTTATCGCGGATATCGGCTACGGCACGGTAAACACGCTTTTTATCGTGGACGGCAAACCGCAGATAACGCGAATGTTCACCGAGGATTTCGGCGCGTTCAAATGCGTACAGGCGGCAAGAGCCGAGTATTCAAAGGAACACGGCGCGAACCTCGATGATTCGATACTCGACCGCATACTCATTTCCGGCACGGCTGATATTGCAAAGGACGATCTGAAACTTATCCGCAATGCCGCAAGCAGATACACCGACGAGCTTTTCAGAAGGCTGCGCGAGCACGGGTATGATGAGCGCACTATGATGCTCTATATCACGGGCGGCGGCGGATGCATTGTGAAGAACTTCTATAGGTTCAATAAGGATAGGACGGCCTTCATCGATGATATCAACGCTGCGGCAAAGGGATATGAGTATCTTGCGGGATTGCAGATGAAAGTCGGTGAGAGCAAATGAAAAACACGCGCCGTATAAGCGTTCGATTTGACCTTGCGGACGGCGAGCAGCGAAAAGTGTTTGAAGCGCTGCACGGCATTGACCGCAGCGTAGAAAAGTCCATAAGCGCATTCATCATCAAGGCGGTTGGAGCATACTTCGACCGCCTTAATAGTCCGAGCGGCTGCGGCTTCACTTTGGACGAGATGCGATCGGCTATTCGCGAGGAATTGAGCGGGATAGAGTTTGCATCCCGCGAACCTTTAAGAACGGCAAAACCGCTTTCCGATATGACCGAAGAGGAGCGGGCTGAGAATGATAAAAACGTACTTGCGGC
>Ga0256404_1002505_pt1 | contig 40478 bp, 26 predicted proteins | sample RumenRJG_01DNA_FD_185990 | JGI IMG/M metagenome (GOLD analysis project Ga0256404, IMG submission 185990) | Bovine rumen microbial communities from Lethbridge, Alberta, Canada - RJG_01 | ecosystem: Host-associated > Mammals > Digestive system > Stomach > Rumen | place: Canada: Alberta | collected...
GGAAAAGGCTGAATCATTCTCGGATAATATCGTTTCTAATTCACCTAATGGCATTTTAGTTTTAGATGAATCACTTAACATTCAATCTTTAAATAGGACGATGTGTAAGATTATCAACGTTGATAAACCAAGTGTCGTCATTCATAAAAACGTTTCCTCAATCCTTGATCCTAAAGATTTTTATAATGCTTTAGGTGGAGAGGTTATATTACGTCGTAAATCATATTTAAGCGAATATGATAAATATATTGAAAACACAATTGTCTATGATGAGAAATTCCATGTCCTTCTTTCGATCATGAAAGATATTACTAAGGAAGAAATAAGTAGACAAAAACATGCAGAGATTGTGAAAAAATCCCTTCAAATCACGGATAAAGTTGTTGAAAAGAATATGAGAGCAGTTCAAGAAATTGCTTCGCTTTTAGGAGAAACAACTGCCGAAACAAAGGTCGCCTTATCTTCATTAAAGGATACGATTAAAGATGATAAATAGTCGTTATGTAACTGAAATCGGATATCTATCTTTAAACCATGTTGGTGAAGAGCTTTGTGGTGATCATATTGAAGTCACTTCTAAAGATGAATCAACAAAGATATTAGTGCTTGCTGATGGTCTAGGTAGTGGAGTTAAAGCCAATATTTTATCCACTCTTACTAGCAAGATGCTTTCCTCGATGATCGCTGGCGATATATCGATTAAAGAATGCATTAGATGTATCGCGAATACTTTACCAGTCTGTAAAGTTCGTAATGTTGCCTATTCAACATTTACTATCATTAAGATTCAAGATAACAAATATGTCGATATTTATAATTTTGATAATCCCACTCCATTCATGATTCGGGATGGTAAGGTGATGGATTTATCCTATTCATCCACTCTTATCGATGATAAGACAATTTATCATGCGAAGATTGAAGCTAATTTATATGACACATTTATTTTGATGAGCGACGGAGTTAAATATGCCGGAGTAGGAGAGACTCTTAATTTTGGTTGGGATATGCCTCAAATCAAAAGTTTCATTGGTCAACTATATCGAAAAGAATATTCCTCCAAAGCTTTGGCGACCGAACTCGCCACTCAATGTAATCGTCTATATAATTCTCGACCAGGAGATGATACAACTGTCGCGGTCGTTAGAATTAGAGAAAGACAACAAGTCAATTTATTAATTGGTCCTCCAACTAATAAGGAAGACGATAATGAAATGCTTTCTTTATTTTTTGCTAAAGAAGGAATTCATATTGTTTCAGGAGGAACAACTGGCAATTTAGTGGCTTCTTATTTAAATAAACCTTTGATACTTCAAACTGAATATTTAGATAAAGATGTCCCTCCAACTGCTTCTATTGAAGGTGTTGATCTAGTAACTGAAGGAGTCATCACCATCAATAAAGTACTTGAATATGCGAATAATTATTTAGATAGTAACGATTTATATCTAACTTGGTTTTATAAAATCGATGGAGCGAGTCAAATCGCAAAATATCTATTTGAACAAGCAACCGATATTAATTTCTTTGTCGGATGTGCGATCAATAACGCTCATCAAGGAGAAGATACAGGTATTAACTTCTCCACGAAGATGCATCTTATTGATGAACTCGCAAAGAAACTTAAATTAATGAATAAAAACGTTAGGGTAACCTATTTTTAAGGAGTAAGCGACTATGGATACAAGATTCGACACAAGTGTACAAGAGCTTAAATACAAAGTCCTCAAGGAAGTTGCTAGAGGCTTATTTAATGACACTTTATTAGAAGAATATAACGAGATCCCTGAAAGAATATCACCGGGACCAAAATCAACGATGAGATGCTGCATCTATAAAGAAAGAGCGATCGTCTTAGAAAGAATGAAACTCGCCTTAGGTGGTAGTAAAGAAATCAAAAACATCGTTGAAGTTATTAAAATCGCTTGCGATGAATGTCCTTTAGGCGGATATGAGGTCACAAATAGATGTCGTGGCTGTATTGCGCATCGCTGCCAAAAAGCGTGCCGTAAAGACGCGATTAGATTCGATGAAGTAACAAGAACCGCGATCATTGATAAGAGTAAATGTATCAACTGCGGGATGTGCGCGAAAGCCTGTCAATATAACGCGATTCAAAATTATCTAAGACCATGTGAGCAAGCTTGTAAGGTTAAAGCTATATCTACTGGTGAAGATCACTCCGCAAAAATCGATGATGAAAAATGCGTTCAATGTGGAGCGTGTGTCTATCAATGCCCATTTGGCGCAATCATGGATAAATCCTTTATTAAGGAAGCAATCTCTATCTTAAAAGATTCTGATTATTCAAAGAAATATCCAGTCTATGCGATTGTTGCCCCTTCAATATCTTCTCAGTTCAAAGGAGTGACACTTGGACAAGTTGTTTCTGCGATTGAAAAACTAGGTTATCGAAGTGTTATTGAAGCAGCTTTAGGTGCTGATATGGTTGCTTATAACGAAGCAAAAGAACTTGAAGAAAAAAGATTTTTAACTTCAAGTTGCTGTCCAACCTTTGTTACCTTCATTAAGAAATATTATCCAACTTTAGCGGACAAAATATCTCATAACCTTTCTCCAATGGCAACCATTGCTAAATGGATCAAAGATCATAATCCAAATTGTAAGATTATGTTTATTGGACCATGTATTTCTAAGAAACAAGAAATCAAAGATGAAAGAGTATCTCCTTATGTTGATGTCACTTTAACATTTGAAGAACTTCAAGCGATGATCGATGCAAAAGAAATCGATATGACCTCCTTAGAAGAATCTCCATTAGATAATGCCTCATATTATGGAAGAATATTTGCTCGTAGTGGTGGACTAACCGATGCGGTTAAAGAAGCTTTAAAAGAGCAAGGAAGCAGTTTTGAGGCTAAACCAATTGCCGTTGATGGACTTGAGAATTGTCGACTTGCCCTTATGAAGGCTAAAACAGGAAATGTTGATTTTAACTTTATTGAAGGTATGGGCTGTCTTGGTGGCTGTATCGGTGGACCATGTTCTTTAACTCATGAAGTTAAAAATAAACTCGATGTTGATAAATATGGTCATGAATCAAAAGAAAAGACCATCTATGACGCGATAAAGCATTATCAAGATTAAAATATTGAAATGTCCTATTAATCATCCAAAACAATGAAGGGCATTTTTATTATAATAATGGTTGTATTATTGTCGCAAAAGTTATACAATAATTGCGACTATGAAGACAGAATTAAAAAATCTAATTTTAAAGAGAATTAAAGAAAATAATTTGAAGTCTTTTTCTTGTTATGACTTCACTGATCTAGCTTCATATAAAGCTGTCAGCAAATGCCTAGAAAGATTAGAAGACACTCAAGAAATCAAAAGAATCATTCAAGGTGTTTATTGTCTTAATCTATTTGACAAAGAATTGAATCTTCCTATTTTGCCTTCCATTAACGATGTTATTGATTGCCTTGCTAGAAAACATAAATGGATTGTTTGCCCAACTGGCAATACTGCTTTAAATGTGATGGGCTTATCTAGCCAAGTCCCATCATCATATTCTTATCTAAGCAGTGGTCCATATAAGAATTATTTGATTTATGATAATCCTGTCTTATTAAAAAGAACTATGAGTAGAGAAATAGTCGATTATAGCTATAAGACTTTATTATTGATCCAATGTATCAAAGCAATTGGAAAAGATAATATAACCGCAGAAGACATAAGTATCTTAAAAAATAAATTAAGTCCTATAGATAAATCCAATGCTTTAGAAGAAACGCCTATTATCCAAGCTTGGATTAGAAAACTCATCGTATTAATTTGTAAAGAATAAACTAGCATTTTATGGCGCATTTGTGGCACTAGATGTGATTTAATACATAAGTGATAAAACATATGTTTTGGAGTAAATATGAACAAGAAATTTGTCTTAATTAGTCTATTATCAACGTTGGCTGTTGGAGCATCTTCTATGCTCTTTCATAAGAATGTCTCTAATGTTGATGCTAGCGATGATACTAGAATCATTTATTTAGATTGCACTGGTATTGCCTTTTTTACTGGCGATATAAGAGCGTCTTTCTTTTATGTTGAAGATGATGATACCAAAGGTTATGCATCTGACCTAGAAATGAAAAAAGCTCCAGAAGATGGCAAAATATATCGAATCACTCTTCCTAATGATTTCCCGTATAACGAAGCTTATTTCTGTGCTTATGAATCAGGCACGAGTGTTTTATGGGCCGAAACAAATATTGTTAATATGCCATCTAATAAAAATACCTATGTCTTAGATAAGGATAAAGAAATACCTGGTAATCCTTATCTTGAATCTGGTGATTGGGTGAGCAGAGACTATGATGTACCAACTGAAGGTGATGGCTATTATCTAGTTAATTCTAGAAATGACTTTAAATTTAAAGACGCTCCAAAGTTTTTAGATGGTAGTCATGATGACAAATTAGAATATTTAAATTATGAAGTTAATCAATCAGAAGAGATAACTTATAGAAGTTATTTTAATGATGAAGAGCAATTATTTGATGAAAGATATGTTATTGAAGAAAGTGGTGCAATAAATGTCTTTGTCGATGAGGAAGACCATCTTATCATCGATAAATATGTTGTACCTCCTTCCGAAGAAGGATTTTATATAAGCGGTACATTTTCTGGCGTAGATAAATGGGCTTATGCTGACTCGCTTAAAATGAGCAATATCGATGGTGAATATTTAGCGGTTTATTTAGGTTTAGAATGTAACGTAGATGATCAAATAAGAGTTAGATCTTATTCATATGAATCTCATCCATGGGATAAATGGGCTAATGTTGGTGCTGATCAAGATGTATCAACCTTTGGTCATATTAACGGAGATAACTTCGAATTCACTGTAGGTGGTACATATGATGTCTATGTGAAGATGGAAGACACGACATTAGCCTTCTATATCTTTGATAATGGTGGTGCTTGTAGCGTTGAATTAACCTGCCTATATTATGATGGCGTTACGAAAGTCGATAGCAAAGATATCGCTGCTCAGCTCGCTTATCCAGGTGTGGAATATTCACCTAATTATCCATTCGATTCATATAAATATTATGTTGGGGCATATTATGATGAAGAATGCACTCAAAAATATGATCCAGTAGTCATTAATGAAAACACTCATTTATATCTCAAATATATAAATAATGGCTACTATATGGTAAACGGTAAGATGACTCTTGATAGTGTCATTAATAGTGGTGTCAAAATGAATACCTCAGATTTAACATCTGAATATATTGCGGATATTGTGACTTATGTTGAAGCAAATTCACGAAAAGAATTCGGTTTCTTTACTGGTAGCGGTCAACCTCTTCCAGCTGCCGCAATTGCGATTGGCCATGAAGCAGTGAGAGAAGACTATTATTACTACACATTCTTAGTGAGTGGAACATATCGTATTATCATAAATGATAATAATCACACGATATTTATCGATTACGATGGTGAATCGTTCATTCGTTCACATGGTAATGAAATTGAGATTGATAAAGATAATAAAGTCGTGACTCCATTAGCCACTCTTAAAGAGAAATTTATAGCTCAAAAAGAGATATTTTTAAAGGTTGAAGATCCTACTAAATTTAATGAGATTGGTTTTAAATACATCGATAATCCAACTAACCTTTTTGAAGAATTCCTCAACAAATATTATTTAGCAATTTATCGTTATGGAAGTGATGAATTAGAGAATTATATTTTCCCTAATCATGAACGAGTTGAACCCCATCCTTATCCTGATCCAGTTCCGCCTGAACCAGAACCAGAACCAGAACCAAGTGATCCAAGTGGTCCAGTCACTCCAGATAATCCAGAACAACCAAAGGACTACACTTTGATAATCACTTTATCTATTCTTGGAGGAGCGGTCCTAATCGGTTCACTTTCTTCGATATTTATCTTCGTTAAAAGAAGAAAATAATTAAAAATTGTCGTAAAACATGCAAATATATTGATTATTTAATTTTCAAAACACCGAACCGAAGTCTTTCAAAACACCGAAAGTGTGTTGCTTTTTATTACAAGGTTTAACTGTGCAAACTTACAAATATAAAATAAGAATTTTGTGATTTATAAAGGCTAATAATCAAGAATTTTGTGATTTTCTATCTTAAAAACATTAGAATTTTGTGAGACGACAATACACTGTTTTTGATTATTATTGAAAGAATATAATAACAAGTTATTTGATGAAATCGAAAAAAAGGTAGCAATTAACCAAAAAGGAGATTTTATTATTGAACGTACCAAAATTTAAATCAACTTATCATTACAAAAAATGATGGGTTTCCAAAGGTTATTACTGGTATCCGTAGATGCGGAAAATCTTATCTCCTTAAGGATATATACACAACTTTAGAAAGAGAAAAGAAACCATTTAGCCACTTGAAAGACCCTATTCAAAAAATACTTAAATTTCAACAAAAAGAAAATATACCAACTTACAAGTAAAACTTTACATATATGTTTAGTTATGCTTAAATTATGGTATGAAAATTCTACCAATAATCTTTAAATATGAAGATATAAAGGAATTGTATCCGAATGTAGCAGCCTTTTATGCTTTTGTGGATCGCGCTTCAAAGCGTGGAGAGCTTAAACAAATAAAAAGAGGGCTATATGCACTAGTAAATCCATCTACCGGAAATATCTTTGCGACTAAATTCCAAATAGCAAGCCATCTATTTGATGACGCTTATTTTTCATATCATGAGGCTTTGGAATATTATGGGCTAGCCAATCAATCTTTTGTTTCTTATTTCACTTATCTAACACATGTATATGTTGATGATGTGGTTTTTGGAGACGTAATATATCATTCAAAAAAGAGTGGATATGATTTAGAAATACTTAATCGTATAAAAGAAGAGGATATTCGCGTTGTTTCTCTAGAACGCGCAATAGTGGATTCTATAGATTCTCCTTCACTTGCGGGTGGCCTTGAAGAAATAGAATACGCTCTTAGTAATTGTCGTAGACTCAAAATAGATAAGATCGAGATGCTATTAAAGCATTATGATAAATCATTCTTGTATCAGAAAGTTGGATACTTATTTGAAAAACATTTTGGTGAAGAAATACCAGAATCGTTTTATAAATTATGTTTATCCAAGATAGGTAACAAGATCAATTATTTCGAATCTAAAGTTGGCCACTCTAAATTGGTACTTAAGTGGAAACTAATGGTGCCATTAGAAAGGAGTATGCCAGATGAATTACTCTAGAAAATATATTGAAGCATTAAATAAAGATAACAATTTCATTCAAAACAATCTTGAAAAAGTAGTTAGGCTTTTGGATGTTCTTAAATTCATATCCACTGAATTAGATCCATATGGAGATAAACTTGTTCTTAAAGGTGGTACCGCTATTAATTTGATGTATACCAATCTAGCAAGATTAAGCGTCGATATTGATTTAGACTACATTGGTTCACTTGATAAAGAAAAAACTAGCCAAGATAGAGACAAAATCATGGCCGCTTTGGATAATTATATGCTTGGCGAAGACTATGAGATTTCTCCTAAATCTAGAGGAAGTATTATTTTGGCAAGTAGAGTATATACATTTACCAATGCTTCTCATAATACAGACAATATTAAAGTTGAAATTAATTTTATTGATAGAATTCACATCGGTCCAAGCGTCAAAAAGAAAATTAATTACTTTGAAAAAGAAGTAATGGTGCAAACCCTTCTTCTAGAAGAATTATTCGGAATGAAAATATGTGCTTTAATCGATAGAAGCAAATCAAGGGATCTGTTCGATGTTAATAAATTAAAAAAGAACATGATGTTCATCGAAGAAGACAAATTACGAAAGATGACAGTGTTTTACATGTCTTTAGATGGCATCTTTGATATTAACGAACACACGTTTGATTTAATTAGAACAATTGGCCAAGATGATATAAAAAAAGAATTATTACCGGTATTAGCCAAAAACTCGAAATTTAATTTAAACGAAACCAAAGAAGAAGTTATTTCTTTCTTAAAAGATTTGTTAGTACTCACTGATAATGAAAAGAAATACTTAGAAGAATTCGCAAAAGGTAATTTTGACCCATATTTGCTGTTTGATAAATCGTCTGATGCCGAAAGAGCCTCTAAACATCCGATGGCTAAGTGGAGAGCGGCTAATCCTAAGAAATAGAGAATGATTATGAATGAAATGATTTATAAAAAAACAATCGAGGAAATTGAAAGGAGCGAAAAAGACTTAATAAAGAGTTAAAGCAAATGAAAAGACAGGATTGATTGATTTCCTGTCTCCTTTTTAGCTAATTAGTTTTCTTTATTTCTTTTCTTCAAGGATTTCTGCTCTACGGACTTTGCAGAGTTTGGAGAGTTCCATTAAAGCTTTACGTGCTCTACCAGCAGCAGCTTTGTTTCCTTTTTCACCGAATTTTTCATTTTCTGCAACGAATGTTTCGTATGCAACTTTGATTTGTTCTAATGTTGACATTATTTTTTACCTTTCCATCACTAGCAAGCGTGATGATACCTTTCATATCTTAATAATATTAGATTTTGTCTCAACTTTTTAGAAAAAAATTTTTCACCACAATTTTTCTTAATTCTTAAGAAGATCGATTTTTGTCAAAATTATCGGTAAACCAGGAGCCATCGAAATAGCACCTTTTTGTTATTAAAATTTATATTTAGATTGAATAGGACAAAATGGCCTATAAAATATAAATAGGTGGTATTTGCGTATGAATTTAAAAGATATTAGAACCAAATATGGTTTGTCTCAATCCTTTGTTTCTTCTCTTATAAATGTGCCAGTAAGAACATATCGACGATACGAACTCGATGAATCTTATGGCGATATTCATAAAAGAGAGATGTATATAAAATTGATTGATGATTATGGAAAAAATATCAATCTAGAATTAAAAGATAGATATAGCTTTGATGGAGACACTTTTGTCATAAAAGACTTCCAAAGAGCTAAGAAATTTTGCTCATTTTTACCAGCGATTGCTGGCGTCGACGGAAAACCTCTTTGGGCTTTTTATGCGAATGTAGGGCAGGCTCTTGGAGGATTTGGAATTGATTCTAAAGAACATCCTTTCACTCCATTTGATAGTAAAATCAACGCCTATCAAAATATACCGCTTAAGGGTTTTAGAACATTTTTAAAAATTGATGGTAAAACCTACACTCCATTTTTTGATAATAGTTCTGCCGAAAGAACTTTAAAAATAAATAGAAGTAACATTGTCATTACTGAAAGAAATGATTTGTATGAAATAAGTATAACTTATTCAACTATCTCACATAAGACGTACCCAGCACTAATTAGAAAAGTATCCATTAAAAATATTGACCGAATTAATCACGATATTTTCATTTGTGACGGACTACCTATTTTCTTTCCGTATGGTTTAAATAACTATACCTACAAAGAGATGGGTTCTTTAATGGCTTCATATTGTTCAGTAAATCTTAATAAGAACGCTCCATTTGTAATGTTTAAATCATCAACCAGCGACGAAGCCAAAGTAGAGCTAAATGAAATTGGAAATGCTTTTATTTCAATTGATCAAAATAATAATCGACTCATCAATATTGTTGATCTAGACACAATATTTTCGTTTGATACTTCATTAGTTAACCCGCTTGGTTTTATAAAAAAGGAGTACAAAGATTTCTTATCTATTGATCAACAGCTTGAAAATAAACTTCCCTGCGCATTTTCACTTGCCCAAACACATATGAACGCAGATGAAGAATATTCCTTTGTGACGTTATTTGGAAACTTTGCAAATCTCAATGCTTTTAATAAAATATGTGGGAAATACACATATTCTTCTTTGTCAAAAGAGATTGATATAACAGAGCAATTATTAGAAGGATTGCTTCCTTCCAACATTAAAACTTCAAAACCACTTTTTGATAAATATATCTCTCAATCGGTACTTGATAATAATCTTAGAGGTGGCTTTTTAACTATGGTAGGCGATAAGCCAACTTATGTTTTTTCTCGTAAACATGGTGATATGGAAAGAGATTACAATGCCTTTTCAATTCCAGATACTTATTATAGTAGTGGTCCAGGTAATTTCCGTGATGTGAATCAGAACCGTAGAAATGATTTATATTTTGTAAACGAAATATCTGATTATAATATCAAAACCTTCTTTGATTTAATTCAAATCGATGGTCAAAATCCACTAACTCTTTCACCTTCAAAATATGTTTTAGAAGATGAATCAATTCTCAAAGGATTAGATGAGAAGTTAACTAGTAATATTAAATCTATCAAAGACAACTATAAAATTGGCCAAATGTATGAGGTGCTTTTAGGTTACTATAAAAAAGAGGAAGCTGACAATTTATTAGAAAAAATATTAACTAAATCAAAAGAGGCTATTAACGCTTCATTTAAAGAAGGATATTGGATTGATCACTGGACATATAATCTTGATTTAATTGAGAACTATGTTTCTATCTATCCAGACAAGTTAGAACAACTATTTTTTAGAGATGATTATCGATATTTTTATTCAAAAGCATACATAGAACCACGTGATGAAAAATATTGTTTAGTTAGTTCAAAAGTTCGACAATACGGCTCTATTAATTTAGAAAAATTAAAAGAAGAAAATCGTTTGGCTAATTTAAAAGGAGACGAGACGCTTTGGCTCACTTCTAGCGACAATGGAATAGTACATACTTCATTAGCTGCTAAACTATTTAATTTGATTATTATTAAATTTGCTTCACTAGATGCAAATCAAATTGGCATCGAGATGGATACAGATAAACCTGGCTGGAACGATTCGCTCAATGGACTACCTGGCTTATTAGGTTCTTCGACAGCAGAAAGTATTGAATTATTACGTCTCATTGATTTTGTTCTTGATGAATTTTTACCTTTTTCAAATAAGAATGTTCCTTTGTTAAGCGAGCAATATAAATTATATGAATCTATTGATGCAAATCTGAAAGATTTGTTAGAAAAGAAAATCGATTCATTCACGTACTGGGATAATGTCTCTAATGAAAAAGAAAAATTTAGGCTTCTTGTTAAAAATAACGTTTCAGGAAAGACAAAAAATCTTAAGGTATCTTCGTTTTTAGAATCTCTTAAGAAGTATAAGTTAGTTCTTCAACAAGGACTTGAGAAAGCTAAAAAGATGTCTAACGGAATCATGCCTACTTACCTAATTAATGAAGTGAGTGAATATTCTCTTTTAGATAAAGTGAATCACTTAGGATACCAAGTTATAAAACCATTAAAGTTTAAAACTTATCCTCTTCCATTATTTTTAGAAAGTAATGCTAGATTAGCAAAGCTAGGTCAAAAATATTTCGCTCCTAGCGATTACGAAAAGGTTAAATCAACTAATTTATATGATAAAAAACTTGGAATCTATAAGACTTGCGAAGACATTGATAAAGCTAGTTTTGAAATCGGTCGAATTCATTCATTCTCAAAAGGATGGTTAGAAAGAGAATCTGATTTCCTTCACATGACGTATAAATACATGCTTGGTTTATTACGAGGCGAGCAATATCAAAACTTTTTCTCGGAAATCAAAACAAACTTCACTTGCTTTATGAATCCGAATATTTATAGAAGATCGCCTATTGAAAACTGTTCATTTATTGTTCCAAGTAATAATGTCGATTCATCTTTACATGGAAGTGCACAATTCGCTCGACTCACTGGAGCGAATTCAGAAGTAATTGATATGTTCTATAGACTCTGTCTAGGTCCTAAATTATTCGTTTATAAAAACAATGAATTATATCTAAATATTTCTCCTAAATTTTCAAAGGATTTCTTTGATGAAAATGGTGAAATAACATTTCCATTATTCAAAGATATAAAGGTAACTTTAATCAACAAAGAAAAAATAAACTGTTACGAACCTATAAAGGTAACGTATCGTATTCTAGGTAAAGTTTATAATGAAGTTAAAGGTGACCTTGCCGAAAGTATCAGGCAAAAGAAGATTAAGACAATTGATGTCATAATCTCATCTAGATAATATTTATTAGAAATATAGTCATTTTTATATTTTTCCTTGCCTAAATTCACATTTAGTAAGAAAATGTAAGTATCAAGGTAAACGCTTACCCTAGAAGCGTGTAAGGAAATTTATATGAATAAAAAACACATTCTTCCCTTAGTTGTTTCAGGTTTGTTTTGTGCTGGAATGACTTTTTCTTTAGCTAAACCTCTTGCTGAAGAACTTCGTACTGACAAAGTTGTTGAAGTTATCAAGAATCAGGATCCAGTTATGAGTAAACAAATATCTTTATCCTTCCCTCAAGAAGGACAAGTGGTCGATATACTTCGTCCAAATGTTGTTAATTATATCAATGATATGCATTCTCAAAGAGAGCAACTTGGTATTGAAAACGACTACAAGATTAATGATTACTTTGCAAGAGCAGATATTGCTGATGCTCCTGGTGGTAGATATACAAAAGATACCGACAAAGTTGATGTTCGTAATTACGCAAAAGGAAAAACCGAATCCAAATCAAAATTGGTTTCATTAGTATTTTCTAAAGAAGGTTTTGAAGAAAGTGACGAATTTACCGTTAAATATGGTTTAAAAGCTGATTTATCAGACGCAAAAGAAATAGTGACAACTGATACGTATGTTACAGTTACCAATCTATTAGCTAATGCAACCTATTATTGGCAAGTAAGTTCTGGTGAAGTAAGCTCAGCAGTTCAATCATTTAATACTAGGGAAGGCTTTAGAATGATAACCGCTAGTGGTGTAAGCAATATCCGCGATATGGGTGGTCGTCTTGTTGAAGGTGGTAAACGCATCAAACAAGGCATCATCTTTAGAGGTGGCGAACTCGTTGAGGAAACTTATTATGATGGTGGTTCAAAGCATAGTAAGACTTTGACTCCTGAAAATAAGGCCATCTTAAGAGACGAATTAGGAATTAAATATGAAGTTGATTTTAGAGGTGATAGCGAAGCTAATTACATCACTGAATCACCTTTAAAAGATGAAAATCATGAAGATATTGAATATATGCGTATTCCAAATATGACCGCATATGACTACCTCATTAAGAGTTCGAGTGAGTCACTCATGTCAGGTCTAAAGAATATGTTCTTAAAATTTAAAAATGCAAATGAGAAACATGTCTATTTCCATTGTTGGGGCGGCGCTGACCGTACTGGTACAGCTGGCTTCCTACTCGGCGGTGTTTTGGGAATGAGTTTAACAGATTTAATTGTCGATTTTGAATTGACTAGTTTTGGTGGCAATAACCGCTATCACGATTATAACGATCCAAAGAAAAACGTTTTCCGTTTCCCTTCACTACTTTATGAAGTTGTTGAAGGAAGCACTTTATCGCCTTATAGAACTGAAGGTGCATTACTAAAAGATGTGATTGCTGGTTTCTTAATAAATAAGGTTGGATTAACTCAGGAAGATATCGATGAGTTAAGAGCAAATCTTCTTGAAGATTAAGAGGTAATAATGATGAAAAAGAAAAATTTATTAGGTCTAATTAGTGTTGTTGCAGCCATGACGCTTGCTGGTTGTAATGGTGGAGGAGAATCAACCAATCCAACAACCCAAGACACAACTACATCCACACCTACATCTACTTCGACATCTTCAAGTTCGGTTGAACCAGTTCTTGTTGTCTTAAAATCAATTTCCTTAAGTGGAACTTATAAAACAAAGTTTTTAGTAACCGATACTTTCACCAGTGAAGGTTTAATTGTCACTGCTAAATATAGTGATGATAGTGAAAAACAAGTTAAAGCTGGTGACTTTGTTGTTACTGCTCCATCGTTAGCAACAGTTGGCAATAAGATTGTTAAAGTTTCATATACCGATGGTGGAATCACTAAATCAGCTACATATGATATTGTTGTTGATAAACTTGCAAGCACCGAAGAAAAACAAGCTGCAAAATTAGAATTAAGTGAAACATTCAATAACTTAGATATTGAAGCCTATGGAAAACTTCAATGGGATTATATTATCGAGGTATTTAACAAAGCAATTGATGACATTGATTACGCTACATATCTAAGTGAAGTGACATCGATTAAAAATTTAGGCATTGATACTTTACTAGGTGTTAAGACCATCGCTCAAATCGTCGAAGGAACATGGTTCGATGAAACCGATTCAAGCGTATATCAATTTGATAGAGATGAAGATAATAACTTGGTTATTCTTTATGATGGTTATCCAGGAAGCTGGAAACATGTTGGAACCAATAAACTAGTGACCGATATCAATAGCAATAACCATCTAACCTTAAAACTTCGTAACGATTGTGATGAAGATATTAAGCTTAGATTAGATATCGATAACTCTAATCACTCATATAAAGTTGGCACTGAAATTACCACAGTTGCCGCTGGAGAGATTAAAGTTCTTGAATTAGATTACGAATTAAATGTCTCTAATTTATATTTATTCCTTGATAGTGTTTCGGGTGAACACACACGTAAAGGAAAAGTAACAATCTTAGAGCAAAGCCTTTCTTATGAAGACGTTGAAATCAAGATTCCTGAATATAAAAAAGTACCTCTTGAAAATGCTGATTTCAAAAAAGGTGATGATGGTAGCACAACCATCTATACCTTAACCGATGAAGATAAACCATCATTCATTGATCGAATTGATGCTTTCATACATGTCGATTTCAATGGAAATAGCAATTCTAAACAATGGTATGGATTACATGCTTACTACGGTAACAGCCATATATCCTTAGCCGATAACCAAGGGCATGCTCAATCAATTTCTATTCCTGATCCAGAAGATCCATCTAAAAAGAAAGAAATTGGTAACTATGTCCACTTCAATATTCCTGTTTCTGAAAGTCAAATGTTAAAAGCTGGTGATAAGATTCACATGGATGTTTCATATGCTCCAGATACTGGTGCTGGTGTTAATGATTTATTATTTGAAGTTATTTCTTATAATTTCCATTACACACACTGGGCAAAACAAACTACTGAAGTAGTGGAAGTTAATCAAAAGATTTACGATAACAAAGCAGCTACAGACACCATTACTATCCCATATTCAACATTCACCAAAACTGGACGTGTTGATAAGATGGAAGTTAAATTTACCGCAATAAACAAAGATACATATGGTAAATCACAAATCAATTTTGAAGGATTTGATTTCACCGAATTTGATGGTGGAAACCAAAATGTCTTAAATATTGGTTCTAAACTCTATAAGAGAGATAAAAATGTCCCTGAAAGCGATGTCTCAGATGAAGAAGCAACTACTACTTCGACATTCACTTTATATCCAACCAAAGAGATTAAACTTGGCAATGGCGGGGATATTAAGATTGCTTGCTGGTGGTCCAGCGCAATTATGATTAGAGTCGATTCCATCACAATGTATACAGATGTAGTGGCGGCTCCAGGTGAGATAACTTCTTTAGAAGCTCATGGTATTGATAAAGGTGTTGTCCTTGAATGGGCAGCATCTAATTACGCTACTAGATATGATATTTATCAAGATGGTGAAAAGATTGATACTACAACTTCAACATTCTATACAGTTGAAGGTCTAGAAAATGGTAAGAGTTACAATTTTGGCGTCGTTGCCAAAAATGATACAGGAGAATCTCAAATGGCTGAAGTTGTTGGCGTGCCTGTCGAAGGCGGTGAATATGATTCATTCATTTATGGACTAAATACTGATTTCGAAAGAAATGTACTTGGTCAAGATAGAATCAATACATTATTTGAAAAATCGCTTGCTTATACTGAATTCGATAATAATGAGAGATTCTTAAGCAAACTCGATCAAATGAAAAACGGCGAAGAAACTACCGTTGCCTTCATGGGTGGATCAATCACAGTTGGTGAAACCGCAACAATCAAAGACGAAAAAAATCACCAAGAAGGTTATGCCTATTGGACATATCAATGGTTGAAGAAAAACTTTGATAAACAAAATAAATCAACCTTCGTCAACGGTTCAATTAGTGGAACTGGTTCCGAAATAGGTATTGTTAGAGCTCAAAAAGATATTCTCAATTACAATCCAGATATCGTCTTTATTGAATTTGCCGCAAACAATGGTAACAGTGAATTCTATAAACAAAGTTATGAATCTTTGATTAGAAAATGTTTAGCTTTACCATCTCATCCAGCAATTATCTTAACTTTCTCATTCACTTCTTATACAAATAATGGAAGCGAATATACATATATGTCTCAAATTGGTAAATATTATGAATTACCAATGTTCTCATTAGATCAAGCGATGAGAGCAATTTGTACAGCCGACAAAGAAAGGACCGATCCAATCTTTGCTGCTTTCAGTGATGATGCAACCCATCCAAACAATGATGGTCATAAGTTATATGCAAAATGTTTAGCTTATTATCTCAATCAACTTTCTAAAGAAGAAAAAGATGAACCAGTTGATGATAAATCTACACCAAGTGTTGTTGGCAATGATTCATATGAAAATCTAGTTCCAGTTGATAATACAAACCCAGGCATTATTACTGAACTTGGTAGTTTTGTACCATCAGATACTTCAACTCCATCCACATCTCAACAAAGCGATGTTACTGCTTTCCAACAAGGATGGAAGAAAACTGATACTAGCGCAAATAATGAAATGCATCTTGAAGTTAGCGCTAAAAACTTCATTGTTATTTATGAAGCAGGCAACTCTGGAATAGCAGGAGATCCAACCGGAAACATCGTCGTTACTTACAAAAATAAGAATGATGAAAGCGACACAAAAACATTTACATGGGATGTTTCCAAAACATGTAAACAAAATTCCTCTGATTTAACCGACATTACTGTTAGTGGCGGAGGTTGGGGTAATCCAGTTGCAATCCTCTTATTCAATAATAATGATGCACGTGAATATGACATCTATATAAAAATGGCGGACGCTAGTGGTATTTGCACCATTATGGCGTTTGGTTATACCGCATAAAGGATTATAAATGGCCACTATCTACGATATTGCAAAAAAATGTGAATGCTCAACAACAACTGTTAGTAAAGTTTTAAACAATTCTGGAAAAATATCTGAGTCGAAGAAAAAACTTATTTTAGAGACTGCGAAAAGCATGGGCTATATTGCTTCACAAAATGCAAGAAGTTTAGCTAGCTCGAATAAATCGTCACATCTCATTGGGGTTATGCTTAATGTCTCTGAAAATAAATCCATGACCCACGAAATGTTCTCTAGTATCCTTAATTCTTTTAGAATTGAGATGGAAAAGAATGGCTATGACATTTGTTTTCTTAGAACATTAAAAGATGATGACTATCTAAGTTATAAATCTTTAATTGATTCAAGAGGAATTGATGGACTATTCGTTTTATCTATCGATCCAACCACTCCAAAAATGAAGGAGTTATTTGAAGAAGACATCCCATATGTAGCATTTGATATGGAGAATGTTGTTCCAATGATTTCTTCAAACAATAAAGAAATTGTAGCCAAGATGGTCGATTATCTCGCATCACAAGGGCATACTAGAATTTGCTATATTTGTCCTAGTTCATATGGTGTTTCTAAATATCGATATAGAGGTTTCTTGCTCGGTTTAGAAAGAAACAATATTGCCTTCGATGAAAGAATGATTGTTAAAGCGCCATATTATTCAAAAGATTCAGCTAAGATTGCTACTGATAAATCTTTAGCTAGTGGTATTAATCCTACCGTAATTATGTATCCAGATGACTATACCGCCATCAGTGCAATTACTTATTTAAGAAAACTAGGTAAGAAAGTTCCTAACGATATTTCTATTACCGGATTCGATGGTATCGAAATGGGTGGGGTTATTTCGACGCCTTTAACAACAGTTAAGCAAGATACCGATGAGATTGGCTATAGAGCCGCACAAATCTTGCTTAAACGTCTAAAAAGAAGCAAAAACATTGAGGATCACACCGTCATCGGTGCAAGACTCATTATTGGTGATACAGTCAAAAACATAAAATAAAGGAGAATTTATGAAAAAGATTGGAAAATTAAGTGCACTTCTTGCCTTATCAATTGGTGCAGCAAGTTTCTTAGGAGGTTGTGGTGATAACAGAGTTGAACTATGGACCTTCTCTAACGAACTAAAAGAAATTGTTAAAAACTATTATGGCGAAGACAAAGTTAATGTCGTTATTAAGCCAAATGTTACTCAAGTTCGACAAGATTTAGCTAACGCGATTAAAAATCAAAAAGGTATTCCTGACATTGTTGCACTTGAAGCGGCAGTTGTTGCAGACTTCACTTCAAAGAGTTCTATTGATGCAGATTTAGTTACTCTTGATGATATTGAAGGCACAAGTGACATGTATGACTACACAAAGTCAGTTGCTACTTCAACCGATGGCAAGATTCTTGGATTATCTTGGCAAGCGACTCCAGGAGGATTCTTCTATAAGAAGAGTATTGCTTCAAAGTTAGGCATTAACAGTGTTGAAGCGATGGAAGAAAAGATTTCAACCTGGAAAGGATATTTGGATTTAGCAAAAGAAGCTAAAGAACAATCAATCGCTTTATGTTCTTCAATTACCGATCCAGTCAAAGTTTTCCTTTCAGCAAGAGAAAAATCCTGGGTTGTTGATAATAAGCTCCAAATGGAAGAAATCATGTTTGGTGGCGGTGAAAACGAATACAACTGTTTTGATGTTGTTCGTGAACTTCAACAAGAAGAATATACTCATGAATCAACCGACCGTGGTCCTAGATGGGTCAGCGATATTGATTCAGACAATACATTAGGTTATTTCTGCTCATCATGGGGCCTTAACTTCGATTTAATGCCAGGAGCAAAAAACACCTTTGGCGATTGGCAAATGTGTAAAGCACCTGTCGATTATTTTAAAGGCGGAACATGGCTTGCTATTCCGAAAGGTGCAACTCGTGAAGCTCAAGCAAAAGAATTTATCAAATTCATTACTACTGATAAAGATTTCTTAACAAAACGTGGTAAAACAACAGGCGACTTTATGAATTCTAAAACAGTCATGCAAGAATTAATCAAAGATTATAGCTGTGAATTCTTAGGTGGACAAAACCATCTCAAGATTCTTTATGAAGTTGCTGAAAAGATCAATGGCGAATTAATTTCTCCATATGATGCGAATATCGATTCTACATTTACAACTACTGTAGCTAACTTCGCAAGATTTGAACCAAGTGAAGAAACTTCATTAGAAGAAGAAAGAGAGAATCAAAGACTCAGTTTTATTGATGCTGTAAGAGCTAAATACCCAACTTTAGATTAATTGAACGATGAAGAGCACTTCAGTAAAAAGATATCGTAATCCAAACCAAAGGTTAAATAAATGGGCCTACCTATTTATTGCGCCTTTCATTTTAGGTTTCCTTATCTTTTCACTTTATCCGATGGTTTCATCGATTGCTCTATCTTTTACAAACGAAAATGCGACTAGTTCAATTAGTGATTTTAATGTCTTTTCAAATTACCAATTGATATTTGGAGAAAAAGCCTTTTGGCACTCGTTCATAAACACATTCATCATCTTCACGATGAACTTTATTCCTCAAATTGTAAGTGCACTTTTCTTTGCTGTTTTATTTACTTCTAAACGCATTAGATTACATGGCAAAGGTTTCTTTCAATTTGTCTATTTCTTACCAAATATTTTAACTGCCACGTCAGTATCAGCTTTATTCATTTTCCTATTTGGATACTATGGTAAGGTTGATGGTGTCTATCATGGTGGTCCAATCTATGAATGGTTCGTTATGATGGGAATGAATCCTGAAATTCATCTCCTTGAAGATCCATGGACAACTAGAATCGTTATCGCCTTCATTCAGTTCTGGATGTGGTTTGGTAATTCAATGGTCGTATATATTGCTGGTATCAAAGGTATTTCTGATGAAATTTATGAAGCTGCCGATTTAGATGGTGCTTCAGTCTTTAGAGTATTCTTTGATATTACATTGCCTGTTTTAAAGCCAATCATGTTATATTCACTTATCACATCTTTGATTGGTGGATTACAAATGTTTGATATTCCTTACATGATTCAAGGAAATGTCTTCCAAAGTGGTCCATTCAAAGGATTAAACGGAACTCAAACAATCACCATTTATATTTATGAATTTATGAAGGTGAATCGTGACTATGGTATTGCTAGTGCGGGATCAGTAGTTTTATTTGCCTTGTCCTTAATTCTTTCAATAATCATGTATTTCGTATTCTTTAAAGAGAAGAATTATGAAAAGAAAGTCTGGAAGAGGATCAATAAATGAGAGCGAAGGAAATGTCTTTAGTAGATAGAAATCGCCGCTCGATTATCGCGATGAGAGTTTGCCTAGCAGCAATCTGCATTTTCACTGCAATTATTTGTTTATTCCCTTTCCTTGCCTTACTTATCACAATTACAAAAAGCAGTAGGGAAATTCAATCTGGTTTCTCTTTTGCCTTAGGTTCATCGTTCTTTGATAACATTCATAATCTCATTCAATTTATGGATGATTATGATTATTCCATCTTTAGAGCGTTCCTTAACTCCTCGATCATTTCGATTTTATCAACATCAATATGCATCTATTTCTCTGCCTTAACAGCATATGCTTGTCACGTCTATGATTTTAAAGGCAAAGCCTTCTTTGAAAAATTCATTCTTTTCTTAATTATTATTCCTGGTCAATTAGGAGCGGTTGGCTTCTTTAAATTAGTAATGGATTTAAATTTGAATAATACGTTTATTCCATTTATTTTCCCGGCTATTGCTTCTCCTAGCACCGTCTATTTCTTAAGACAGTACCTAAAGAGTAATTTCTCAAAAGAATATATTGATGCAGGTCGTATGGATGGTGCTTCTGAATTTAGAATCTTTAATACGATTTGTTTGCCTTATATCAAAGCAGGCATTGCCACTATGGCATTATTCGGAATCATTTCTTCATGGAACAACTTCATGGGACCAATGACCTTCTTAACTGATTCGAAGTTATACACATTACCGCAGATTGTCTTCTATCTAACTTCATCCAATATTCCTGATTATGGAGCTTATTATATGAGCATCATGTTAACTATGCTTCCAATGCTTGTTATTTATTTCTTCTTATCTAAGACAATAATGAAAGGCGTTTCAGCAGGGGGACTTAAATAATGAAAAAATCTCTATATTTATCTTTCTTACTTCCTTTATGTTTATCAAGTTGTTCAGGTGGTAGTTCTTTACTAAAAGATATTTATAAAGATTATTTCACTATTGGAGCGGCTTTTAATGAAAATTCACTCACAAGCAATCTTGTTGATCATTTTAACTCTTTAACATGTGAAAACGAGATGAAGTGGATTAGTCTCCACCCATCAAAAGACACATACACATTCGAAACAGCAGATAAATATGTTGCTTTTGCTAAAGAGCATAATATGGGTATTCGAGGCCATACACTTGTTTGGCATCATATCGATTCTATTCCTGCTGATGTTTTTGATGGCGGTAAAGAAAAAGTCTTAGAAAATGAAAAAGAACATATCGAAGAAGTCGTAAAACATTTTGGCGACTCTGTTTATTGCTGGGATGTTGTTAATGAAGTTATTGATACTGATGATTCCCCATTAAAAGAAGATGGTTCGAATATCTACTACAAATCGAAATGGTTTGAGATTTGCGGGGAAGATTTTATAAAAGAGGCCTATTTAAAAGCTGATGAAGTATTAAAAGAACTCGGTATTAGAGATAAAGTCCAACTCTTCTACAATGATTTTGAAAACACAAAGAAAAATAAAAAAGATAAGACGATTGCAATGATAAAATCTTTACAAGCAGCAAATGTACCAATCGATGGAATTGGCCTACAATGCCATTACCATTTAGGAAGTTTTGATCCAGTAGCTCTTGAGCAAGCAATCATTGATTATCATGAACTAGGTTTAAGAGTTCATATCACTGAATTCGATTGTGAAATTTATGACCGCACTCAAGCTGGTTTGGTTGATTATGAAACATACTCTGATGTGCCACAAGAAGCATTAGATGTCCAAGCGACTATTTATGATCGTGCTTTTGAAATCTTTAGAAAGCATAAAGATAAAATCGATAATGTTACCTTCTGGGGAATATCTGACGATAACAACTATATGAACGATAACAAGGATTTTGGTTATCTTCATAATTATCCATTTGTCTTCGATTATGCTCATGAGCATAAACCTGCTTATGATTTGATTGCTAATTATAAGGAGGCAAAATAATGAAAAAATCGTTAGTTTTATTATTGTCTTCTCTCCTTTTAATTTCCTGTAGTGGACAAACTAGTGGTTATAACCCATATTCATCACGTGCTGATGAAGATATTTCAAATAGATATGAAAAGCCTGCTGATGAGTTCCACCTTTCACATTGGTATCCAAGCGATTTCGGTCAAGCTGAGGTCGAAGAAAGTGACGAAGAAGTTAAGGTCACTTATATGAAAAACGTCGACTATGAATATTCAAATATTTTTACAACTGTCATAGGCAGGTTTGCTGATTTTGAATATATCAACTTTAGAGCGAAAGGTACTCCTGGAAAAGGTATTGCTTTTAGACTTTACTATGGTCAAAGTGATAGTGAACTAAATAATGTTCTAGGAAACGACGTTTCATTCTCTTTAGATAACGAATATCAAGTTTATTCCTTAAAAGTTAAAAATACCTACAAAACCCGCATGGATTTGCTTTCAAAGGTTTGTATTTTTCCTGAAATTGGACTTGCTAATACAAGTGGAACATTTTATTTCACCGATGTTTGGTTTTCTAAAACAATGCCTGAAGGATCAACCTGGAAAAACGAAGGTGTTGATACTGGCGATTCTTCAATAACAATCAACGGCTGGAGAACACAAGCATGGACTAAATACACTCTATATTCGATGGGCGGAGATAAAACTGGTGTCCGCTATTCAAAAGCCGCTGAGTATGCTTTCATTGAAAAAGCAATCGATATTAAAAGCGGTGATAATGCTTTCCATTTTGACTTTGAAAATATCAAACTGCATTCTAAACCTTCTGTTACATCGATTCGTTTCTTATTAAGAGGTGATGTATCTAAACATGTCGATGCTAAAGATGCCTACGATTTATATTATGAATCGATGGTCTATCATTACGATTTAACAAAGAGTCGTGAATTCCAACCTGATGAAAATAATATTACACATCTTGCTTTCTCAATCGTAAATGGAGTTAAAGAAATTGGTGAACATCATGTTAATGGATATCGATTAACTTTATTAATTGAATCTCATCCAGAAGACGATCCTAAATACAAATCATATCGTGATGGTCAAATGGTCATTCATAATTTTGTCTCTTGTTATGACGAACATTGCATTCCTGATGAGAATGATTGGTCGACACCAGGATGGTGTTCATATACGATTTCTAAAGAAGAAACTGGCACCAGAATTTCTTATATAAAGAATCCTGATTATGCAATCGCTGAAAGAGGATTGAATATTAAACCTGAATTTAATGGCCTTAATTTTAATTTTGAAAATGTTAAATTACATGACGAGCTTCCTTCAGTTACTTGTATTCGTTTCTTCATCAGAGGTGATGTTTCTGAACACATTGAAACTGAAGAAGAATCATATGACTTATATTACGAAAAAATGGTTTATCATTATGATTTAACCGATCCAGAAGAAGTCAAAGAAGACGAGCAAGGCTTAACGAAACTTAGCTTCTCGCTTGCTGGAGCTATCGATGAAATTGGACCACATCATGAAGATGGATATCGCCTTGTTTTAATGATTGAATCGCATCCAGATGATAAAGAAAAATATAAATCATCTCTAGATGGAGAAATGTTCATTAAAGACGTTGAGCTTATCTATGATGAAGATTATAAACTTCCTGATTATGAATTAGATGAAGACCATAACAATTATTATTCTCTTAATAAAAAAGAAGGAGTGGAATGTAATGTTAAATATAATAACGTTCCAGGTAATGCTTTCTATCCGCGTTTAAGAAGAAGAGTTGCTACAACTCATGATTCTATTATTACGATGAGCATTCGTAACAATTCTGATCACACGATAAAAATTAATGTTAGAGCAGGTTTAAATAATGACAGTCGTTCAACCGATGAACACCATTTTTATCCACTTTGGAAAGTTGGACCAAATGGCGATGGCGACAATATCGAAATTGAAAAGAATGCAACTTACGAATTGTTTATTACGGTTGATCGAGAAGGAGCAGATGAAGAAGCGATTGATTCCATCTTCTTTATGATCGATAACTGTCGTAATAATGACACCAGCAAATATAGTGGTGATGTCGATTTTATCAGCACGGAGATAAACTAATGAAATATGGCCGTTTTGATTTAGAGAATAAAGAATATGTTATTGAAACATATAACACACCTTTGCCATGGATTAACTATTTAACAAATGGTGAGATGTTTTCTTTAATCTCAAATCTAGGAGGCGGCTATTCATTTTATAAAGATGCTAAATTAAGAAGGTTAACTAGATTCACATATAATTCACCTGATCGAGATGATCGAGGAAGACTTATCTATATCGATGATGGAAAAGATATTTTTTCTCCATCGTTTTATCCAACTAAATGCGAACTTGATGAATATAGATGTCGTGTTGGTCTAAATTACACTAGATTCGTTTCTAGAAAAAATGATTTAGAAATGGAACTACTATGTTTTATTCCTAAGGGCGATAATGTTGAACTATCTAAACTTACGCTCACCAATTCATCTAAGAATGTTAAAGAAATAGTATTAACTGCCGGAGTTGAATTCTGTTTATATAATGCGGTTGACGATATGTCTAACTTTCAAAGAAACTTCTCGACTGGGGAAGTAGAGGTTAGTGGAAACGCTATATATAACAAGACCGAATACCGTGAAAGAAGAAATCATTATTGCTTCTTTGCTACAAATGAAAAATTTGATTCGTTTGAAACCGATAGAGACTCTTTTGTTGGTCTTCATGGAGATTATCGACTTCCAAAGGGTGTAAAAGATAAACACTTATCTAATAAGATTGCTTCAGGTTGGTCTCCTGTCGCATTTAAACAAATAAAAATCAAACTAAATCCAATGGAAACAAGAACCTTTGTTTTTATGCTTGGTTATGTTGAAAACAAAGAGGAAGAAAAATTCTTACCAAATGGATTAATTAACAAAGCTAAAGCTGAGCAAATGATTTCGAAATACGCAAATGCTATTAATGTTGATAATGCATTTTTAGAACTTAAAAAAGATTGGGATAATTTGCTTTCAACTTTCCATATTGATTCTAGTGATAAGAAACTTGACGCTATGGTTAATGTCTTCAATCAATACCAATGTATGATGACTTATCATATTTCAAGAAGCGCATCATATTATGAATCTGGAATATCTAGAGGCATGGGATTTAGAGATTCTTGTCAGGATTTATTAGGTTTTGTTCATCTTAGAAGCGATTTAGCTAGACAAAGAATTTTAGATTTAGCATCTATTATGAAAAGCGATGGTTCAACATTCCATCAATACCAACCTTTAGATAAGAAAGGTAACGAAGATATCGGCGGAGGCTTTAATGATGATCCGCTTTGGATTATCGCCGCAGTTTACGCATATTTAGCCGAAACTGGCGATTATTCTATCCTTGAAGAAAAGCTACCATATTCAGATATTTTTAATTCTTCATTTACGTTATTAGATCATCTTGATAGAGCATTTAAATTCATCGTTAATAACTTAGGTCCGCATGGTCTACCATTAATTGGACATGCTGATTGGAATGACTGCTTGAATCTCAATTGTTTCAGTAAGATTCCTGGCGAAAGTTTCCAAACACATAAAGGCAATGATGGTAGGGTTGCTGAATCTATTTTCATTGCAGGAATGTTTGTTAAATATGGAAATGAATACTCAGAAATACTAAAAAGGATTTCTAAGGATACAAGTAAGGTTGATTTAGAAGTTAAGAAGATGAAAGAAGCTATTTATAAGCATGGTTTCGATAAGACTCATTTCCTTAGAGCCTATGATGCTTTTGGTAATAAAGTTGGTTCCGATGAAAATAAAGAAGGTCAAATCTATATTGAACCGCAAGGAATGTGCTTAATGGCGGGACTTGGTCAAGATAACAAGATGGCCTCTTTAGCCTTAGATGATGTTTATAATCGCCTAAATACAAAATATGGAATTTGTTTATTATCACCATGCTATTCGACGTATCATCTAGAATTAGGTGAAATAACTTCTTATCCTAAGGGATACAAAGAGAACGGTGGAATATTCTCCCATAATAATCCTTGGATAATTATTGCTGAATGCATGAATAATAATCCTGAAAGAGCTTTTACATATTATAAAGAAATAACCCCTGCATACATTGAAGACATATCGGATGTTCATAAAACAGAAGCTTATGTTTATTCACAAATGGTAGCAGGTAAGGAAGCTCCTAATTTTGGAGAAGCAAAAAATTCTTGGTTAACTGGTACAGCCGCTTGGTCTTTTGTCGCGGTGAGTCAATACATGCTTGGTATTAGACCAACTCTAGATGGTTTATTAATCGAACCAAAAATACCTTTGGAATATAGACTTGTAAGGAAATATAAAGGGGTTAATATTCACATCAAGGTTAGCAAAAACTCTCATAAAAAAGTATTAATCAGCAATGAAATGCTTGAAAAGAAAGAAGATATTTATGTCGAATTATAAATCTCTAACTATTCGTAATCTAAATCGTTCTAGCAAAGAAGTTTTGTCTTCATATTTTAACAATCAGAAAATTGATGATGCTTTATTAGTTGATAGTAAGAAAAACATTTTAGTTGGTATAACTGGATTAGATTTAAATATTCCTTATTTACAAAATCTATTTTCTAAGCAACTTTTCAAATCCTTCGCTAAAAAATTAGATAAGGATTCAAAAGTTCTATTTGATTACAAGAATAAGATATATTTCGTAAATAAAGAAAAGCATACATTTACCACCCAAGAAATAAAAACTTTAAAAACCACTTTAAAAGAGTTTGATACATATGGTGGTCATTTAAATGAAAGTGGTGAACATGTCATTGACTTAAAAAGCCCAATCATTGGACCACACTACGCAATCAATCTATTGCTCGGTAGTCGTGAAAAATTTGATGAGCCATTATTAACCACTCCAAAAAGTGTTGTTGATCAATTTGGTGGTGGATCGTTTAGAGGACCGGCCGCTAATCAAGTTTTAGCGACTCGTTGGGATATGGATCCTCGCGAAAATGGTAATCCATTTAACCGTCAATTTTATCTTCTTGAAGATAATAAGCAAATCTTCTATTCTCATAACGTTCAAAAAAATGTTAAGAAAGCAACTTGCATACATAAAGTTAACCGCACAGAAATTACATATGAAACATTAGATGGCTTATTAGTTAAAAGAATCATCTATATTAAAAGACAAAAATGTGAAGATGAACCGATTGCCTTAGAAAGACAAGTTGTTGAAATTAAAAATTTATCCAAAAAGGATAGAAAACTTTCAATCGTCTTTACTGGAATGTTTGGTTCAGCTAATCCAGGTTGCCAAATGGAAGATGTCATTTATCAAAGTGTCATCAATCAAACAAATATTATTAAAAAGGACGATACTTTAATTGCGATATCTCCAGATTATTATCCAAGATATGCCAAGGAATATGTTCGCTTTGCTACTTTAGGAAAAGAAGGTTTTGATTCGTTTAGCTATGATGTTAGTAATTTCATTGGTAATGGTTCGATTGAAGAGCCCGAACATCTTTCTATGTTAGGCAATCAACTAAAAGAAAAAGGTCCATCTTTCTATGCTTTAGAAAAGAGTTTTGTTTTAAAAGATAAATATGTCATTACTGAATCGGTTGGCTTAGTTGATAATAAACACGATTTATTTAAAGCGATTGATTTAGCGATTAATGAAGATCATAAGAATGAATTAAGAGAAATTGTTTATTACTTCAAAAAATATTCTTCTTATTTACAGGTAAATACGGAGGATAAAAAGTTTGATGCTTATGTGAATAATAATCTTCCGTTCCAAGTTCTTTATCAAACTTATGTTTCTAGGGCCTTCGCTCAAACTCAAAAAGGTTATCGTGAAGTTGGATTTAGAGAAATTCAAGATTTATATGCTTCGATGAATTATTTTGTTCATGCAAAGCAAACCAAATTAGTTAAGTCGCTTTTATCTAAATGGATTGAAAACGTCTATCAATTTGGTTACGTGAATCATAACTTCTTCTTTGCAGGAAAAGAACCAGGTATGTGTTCCGATGATGGATTATGGCTCGTTGACGCTATACATAGATATGTAGAGATCAGTAAAGATTATTCTTTGTTAGATAAAAAATACTTAGTTGCGGGCACCACAAAGAAAAGAAGTTTATATGATACGCTCAAAGCTATCATCACATATTCAGGCAAGATTTCAGTTGGAAAACACGGCCTTCCTCTACTCGATAAAGCCGATTGGAATGATTGCTTAAGAATCGATGAAGATTGTTTAGATGGCCCAACTAAAGAAAAACTTTATAAGACACAACTTCGAAAGAATAAACAATCTTTTGGAGTATCATTTGAAAGCGAATTATCCGAATCGGTAATGAATGCGTTTTTACTTAAGATTGCCATCGATGAAATGATTTTGTTTGCTACATACAAAAATGATTTATCCTACGTTAGTGAACTCAAAACAATGAATCAAAAATTAGTCGATTCAATTCAAAAATATGCTTATATTGATGGGTATTTTGCCCGTGTTTTGATAAATAGAAGCGATAGCAAATACAAATATGTAGGTGCTCCAAAAGATGGTTTATCTATTCTAGAAGGATTTGATGGATCATTGTATTTAAATTCATGTTCTTGGGCGATTCTTTCTAAAGTCGCTAATGAAGAACAAATTAAATCAATGTTAGATTATGTTGATAAATATTTAAAATGTGAGGCGGGTTACAAATTATGCACTCCACATGATTTAACTTTATGTGGTTCTAAATCAGCTTCAACTGAACAATATTTCCTTGGAGATCGTGAAAATGGTGGCGTCTTTAAACACGCAACAATGATGTTTGTTGTAGCTTGCCTACAAGCTTCCAGAGAAGTCAAAGATAAAAATTTAAAAGATAGATTGATTAAAGATGCTGATTACATGTTAGAAATAGTTTATCCATATAATGTCCTCAAGGATTGCTACAAGTTTAAAGGCAATCCACGCTTCTGCACTCAATATGTAAATTCGATAACTGAAGAACATATTGGGCCTATTTTAAGCGGCACTTCCACTTGGTTAACATTAGCAATTTTAGAAAGGCTGAAAAAATGAAAAAAATTGTGATTTTATCATCGGCATTAGTTTTAACGGCTGGCGTTATCATTTCCAGCGTTCTATTTTCTAGATTCGAACAAACCAAAGGTGAAAATGGATTTCGCGATTTATCAGTTACATTAACCGCTAGTGATATTGCTAATGCTCATGGAAGTGATTTTACAAAAGGCGCTTTAACCTTTAGAACTAATAACGTTATCGCAAGCAATAATAAGATTCTTTTTAAAGGATTAACTGATGCTGGTCAAAACGAAACAACAAAACCGGCATTAGAAGTTTTAACAGGTTCTATCCCAAGCGGAGATGGCACCTTATCTGGTCAAGGTTTTTATAAAATCCATATAACTGGCTACGATGGAACTGGTTATGGTTTATTAGGAATCAATTCTTTTGATAAACCTGATGGAATTGACTATATTGGCTACCAACAAGCTTTGCCAAAAGAAGAGCAGGACATTGTTCCTTCTACAACTGAAACTTATCCAGTTGCTAAATTTGTCCATGTGATGGGAAAAATAGGATATAACCTTTCGATAAGTAGCGTCACATTCTGTTGGACATGTGAAGGCGAAGACGCTCCAGTTGTTGAAGACCCTTATTTAGGTAATCCATACATTAAATTTAATAACGACGATAGTGATAAATCACTTTATAGTGTAATGGATGGTTTCTCTAATAAAGGTATGTTCTTATCTTATTGGGAAGCAGATAATTTCTCGCTTGATAATGGTATAGCTTCATTTGCTTTAAATGATGTTGGAACAAAGAATTACGGGGTCGAAATTCAATCGACTGAATCATTTAAATACGGATATTTCGGTGGAAGAATGAAAGCCTTTAAAAAAGAGGGTACTGTTCAATCTATATTCACCTATAGTGATAAAAATGTAGAACATGATGAAATTGATATTGAAATACTAGGTAAAGATACAACCAAAATACAATTCAATTATTATAGTGATGGAGTAGGCGATCATGAATACACCTATGATTTGGGTTTTGATGCATCGCTTGAATTCCATGATTACGGATTTAGATGGGAAGAAAGCAAAATCACTTGGTTTGTTGATTTTGTTCCTGTTTATGAAGTTGATGCAGTAGTTGATAAAGCTGGCAATTTATGCGCGAATGTCTGGGCTGGTAATAAAGATGTCTCGGGCATAAGTGATTGGTTAGGAGAATATGTTCCGGATGGTCAAACTCATTACGCTTATTACGATCAACTTTCTTACTCATCACTAGACGATGAACAAGATGTAAAGATTACGTCTCCAAAGAGTAAAGAAGTGGTTTCTATTACTCATGACAATATCACTAATTACATCAAGCAATTCAAAGCTAAAGGTGCTTCGAAAGAAAATGATTATTTATTAGATATTAATGAAGTTAATACGACTAGTCACACTCCAAGAGTGAAAGATTTTACTGTTGGTAAAGATGTTTCCAAATCTAGAGCAGTAAACATTACTTTTGTAACATCTTTAAGTGGTAGTTATGATGTTTATCTATCAACCAATTCGGATTTTTCTAATGCGGAAAAGGTGACAACATCGGAGAAAACAGTTTCGTTCTATAACTTATACATGGCTACAACTTACTATGTAAAAATCGTAAAAGGGACTTTTGAAAGCTTATCTTATAGTTTTACTACTGCTGATACAGTGCGATTAGTTTATACATCAAAAACGACAAATATTCGCGATATAGGTGGCAAGATGACTAGAAGCGGTAAACGCATCAAACAAGGCCTTATTTATCGAGGCCAAGAATTAGTGAATGAAGCTTATGTTGATGCTGATGAAGGAAGTCATGTTGCAACACTTGATACTGCATCAATCAACACTTTAAAAAATGAATTAGGTATTGGTTTTGAAATGGACTTCCGTAGCACTAATGAACTTCCTGATACCGCTAATCCATCGCCAGCGATTGAGGGAATGGAATATTGGCACGGTAGTAGTGTAACTTCTTCTGGATGGGTTCCATCTTATAACTACATTTCTCGAGATAAAAACAATTTGAAGATGTATAAAAATATCTTCCAACAATTCTTAAGAGCAGCCGATTCACCAATCTATTTCCATTGTTGGGGTGGACTTGATCGAACAGGTACTGTTGCCTTCATTCTTGAAGGATTGCTTGGTTGTTCGTTCACTGACATGTGTATCGATTATGAACTATCTTCATTCTCTGGAAGTGGAGCACTTCGCCAAAGAGATGTCGATTATCAAAGTGGTGGTAAAGGTTATAAAACAATGGTTACTCAATTAGTCAATAATTCTGCCGCAAGTGGCACATTTGTTGGGTACAATCCAAACGGCACAAACGACATTCAAGAAATCTGTGAAAATATATTGTTAACTGCTGGTATGACTATGAGTGAGATTAACTCACTTCGCAATATTTTGTTAGAAGATTAATAGTTAACATTCTTGCATAAATAAATACACACATATATAATATATGTATCGACAAGGTAAACGCTTACCTAATTCATAATTCTAACGAGGAAATTAAATATGAAGAAAAAAATATTACCGATAATTAGTTCTGCTTTTATTTTAGCGCTTGTATCTGGAAGCATGTTTTCGCTTCATGGTAGCAAAAAAGCAATGGAAGCGAGAGCTGATTCAATTGTTCTAAATGATACCACTGATTGTGCTGATGGTGATCATTATGGCTTTAGAACAAAATCTGTAGAAGTAGGTCCTGAAAAAGCTTATGGTAATACTGATCAATATACTGCTACATCTCCTGTTTATACTGATCAGCAATATTCTTCAAATAAGTCACTTCAATTAAAAGATAAAGGCAAAACTTCTGCCAACTCTCCAATTGCTATGCTTAATCCTTTTGGTAGTAACGATGAGCTAAAGGCAGGCTCTTTTACTTGGGCCGATGTCAAAACCAAGAAAATTGAATTTTTAATTAATTTTGAAACTGAAAAAGTCGATCTTAATTGTTCGCTATTAGACCTTGATACTAGTTCACTTAGAGCAACTTCGCATCTATCAATTCAACCGGTTTATTCTGAACCGTTCATCTCTTTTACAGATTCATCTGAATGGTATGTATATGTTGTTGATATGTCACTATTTTCACTAGAAACTGGTAAAAGTGATGCAACTAAAATTGGTGGACTTAGACTTCAAACATTACAAGCAACAACAACTAACTTCTATATTGATCAATTAAGAATGGTCGATAGTCAAATCTTTGATCCTGAAAAAGCACATGAAAAGCCATTTGATGATGTTATTTCAATGTATGAAGACGATGATTTAGCAAGACAAGAAAATTTCTATGGTGGTAAATATAGTTACACAACAATTACAGATGATACTTATAGTGAACAATCCACCAAAGCATTAAAAATCTTAGCGACTGCTGACAATTCAGCCCATTCCAACTTCTTCTTTGATGTTTGGGATGATGGAATTTATTTAAGTGAGTTAGGTAGCCAAGTCAAACTTGTGGGCTATATCAAAGGTTCATTAACGAACACTAGTTGGCTTGCTCACGCAACTAGATTTACATTTACCTTCTCAACATCCGATCACCAAAAAGCAACAGGTAATGTGACAGCAACATTTTATTTCGAACATTTAATCGATACCAAAAATGGTTGGTATTACATGGAATTCGATTTAGCATCATTAGTTGATGCGGTCGATGAAAGTACTTACCCATTAGATTCAACAAAGGTCTATGGTTTAAGAATGAGTTGTGGAGACTATGTTGTAGCAAAAGATGATTATTATGTATTTGATGCTCTTATGGTCGTTGATTATAAAGCTGTTCATGATTTGATTAGCGATGTCAGTGCTGTTGAAACATGTAGCACAAACGCTGAAACAGTCAGCGGATATAAAGAAAGATATTTAGCCTTAAACGGTTACGATAGAAATACATTTGATACTTTCGAAGTAGTCGAGAGTGGTAAAACAATAACTCTCGGTTATAAACTCGATTACATGATTGGATATTATGGTGTTAATGGTTTGAGTAATTCAAATCGTTATTCAACAGTGGACTCTTCATTCCCTCTAACTATAGTTGTAATTATTGCTGTTGCATCAATTACTGCTGTAGGAATGCTCTTAGTTATTAAGAAAAGAAAAAATAACATCTAATTAAAATAAAACGACATTATGAAAAAAATATTTCCGCTAATTTCTTTAATTGGTTTATTAGCAGTGGGTTCTGCGATTATTGCTAATCCAAAAAGCAAAGTTGTTTTAGCAGACAATCCTTTAAGTGGTACGATCACAACAAATTTCAAAAAAATTTACGATGATTCTACCGGTACCACTGTTAATGATTTCAAGCTGATAAATGACGGAAATATACCTGTCTATTATAGTGGAGAAGAGACAAACTTATTTTCTGCTAGCGTTGCTCAAGGAAGCACAACCGAAAAAGTTAAAGTTAGAAACCGTAATAATAGTGGGACATATTATCTCTATTTGAAATATAATTCTTCAAAAGCTGTTGATGCTTTAGGCAGTGAAATTGTATTTTCGACGGGGGGGGTTATAAATTTAGGGAATTAAGTACCTTTGTTTACCAAGGTCCAAATGAGTTTAGTGTTTATATTTCGGACGACAATGTCAATTGGAGTCTTGATAAAATAGGTGCTTCTCAAAACGTAGTCAATACCATTACATTATCTAAACCATCTCCTTATGTTAAGATTACTCATACTGAAACTACTGCAGGAGCCGGAAACTGGGTTGCATTTAAAGATGTTTCGTTAGATTTTTACGATGCAACAGCTTTGAAAAATGTCACATTCAATTCTTGTGGTGGTAGCGATGTTGCTAGTCAAGAAGTAGCAACTGGCTCAACTGCCACTAGACCAGTAGATCCGACAAAACCATCTGAAGGTTCTACTAGCTATAGTTTCCTAGGCTGGTATACCGAGGAAATTGGTGGTGAACTATTTGATTTTGATACTCCAATTAATAGTGATATTACGTTATATGCTCATTGGGAACCACATACAATAACTGGCTACACCCTTTATTTTGAAACAAATGGTGGCACATCAATTGAGCCGCAAGTTGTTCCTATGGATGGAACAAAGTTCACAAAGCCAACAGATCCAACAAAAGCAAGCGATTCAGTTTATCAATACTCATTCCATAAATGGTATACCGATAATACTTTATCAACAGAGTTTGACTTTAATGCTACTCCTACAGGAGATGCTATAGCATACGCTGGTTATGCTAACCAAGGATATCAACCTTCTGGTTACTCAACCATAGATCCTAAAAGAAAATCAGATGTTTGGGGAACTGATGAAATGAAAGCGGATTATGGAGCATGGGAATTAGAATCAACCGAGACTTTTACCTACAATCAACCTGCTTTTCCAAATATAAGATTGAATGTTATTCCAAATGGTTCGACAAATTCTGGGGCCAAACTTGTTAAGACTTCTGAAGTTAGAATTAATAATACAAAAGTTAGATATCAAATAACTGACCCAACAAAATATTTTTCCGCTTTTAGATTAGAACTTATTGTAAAGGATTATTCACAATCTCATAGCAAATTAGCTACATTATCAACTGGTAGCGTCACCAGTGATAGTGGATACACACCATATGATTCGAATGAGCATCAATCATTAGTTTTAATTGGTAATTGTGAAGGAAAACCACAAGAGTTCACTTTAGATATTGGTGATATTAGTGCTAACGGAACAAGATTAAGATACATCTATGCGATGATTGGCACTTATACAACCGAAGAAATAGCAATCAATTACGCTACAGACTTCAATGATGCAAATGTTTGTGGAACACTCGATACCGATGGTTTAAATGAAACAAAATGGAGTCAACAAGCACAATTATTTGATGGAATAGGAACGGATGCTCAAGCTTATTTAAGAGAATATGAAGGTTCAAATTCCGAAATAATTGAATGTTTACAAAGATATGACCGAGTCATTACCATTCATGGTACTTCATATGATTTCATGGGTCGAGTAGAAGCTGGAAAAATTAATTTAGGCTCTACTAAAACCATTAGCACTATTTTATTAAATCAAAAGAATGATTTAACCATACTCATCGTGTTGATTTCTTTATTATCAGTCTCAACCATTTGTGGTTATGTGCTTGCTAAAAAGTATTCTAGAAAAAAAGATAATTAAACTTGTAGATATAACATAAAAGGCTCATTGGTTTGAGCCTTTTAAAATGGCTATTATTTATTAGAAATAAATCTTTTCTGATTCCTTATCAAAGAGATGGATGTTATCTAGATTGATAGCAAATTCCTTATCTTCTTTAGTTTTTATCTCTTCGTTTGCACTTATCTTAGCGATAGTTTTAACGTTGTTAATTTCACTATATAGATAGTATTCATTACCTAATAATTCGGCTTGATTAACGAAGAGTTTAAATAGATTACTCTTATTTTTAATAATTTTGCTCGCTTCTTTAGAAACAATATCTTCTGGTCTAACACCTAAGACAGCATCGAAATTCATTGATGTTAACTTTTTACTAATAACTTCTAAACGTAATTTAAGTGAATCAATCTTTTCGTTATTGATATTCAAAATATCAGGGATACGTTTTCTAAATGAACGACTCTTATATAATTTATCGGTTTGTTCTTCGACAGGTTTATTTAGTAGAGCGTTTTCAATTTGAATATCTTCAATTTGTTTTTTAATTAATTCAATTTCATTCTTCAATGATTGCTCTAATTGTTTCTTTTGATCAGCATTTATTTTAAGAACAAGGCCGTTTTCTAATTCAATTTTATCTTTATTAAATTTAACGTTAAGAATATTCATTGAAGGGGCGCCTATGAAGGTTGCGACAAAGATATTCTCTGGTCGATTATATATTTCTTTTGGAGTTCCAATCTGTTGAACATAACCATTTTTCATGACGACGATTCGATCTGCCATAGTCATAGCTTCGATTTGATCGTGAGTAACGTAAATAGTGGTGCTACCAATCTTTTCATGAAGAGATACAATCTCACTTCTCATTTGCACTCTTAATTTAGCGTCTAAGTTAGATAAAGGTTCATCCATTAAGAAGATCTTCGCATCTCTAACAATTGCTCTACCTAAAGCAACTCTTTGTCTTTGACCTCCAGAGAGTTCACCTGGTTTTCGGCCTAAATAATCAGTGAGTTCCAAGATTTTTGCAGCTTCTAAGACCTTTGTTTTAATAATCTCTTTATCGACTCTTCTTACTTTTAAAGAATAGGCCATATTGTCGTATACGGTCATGTTTGGATAAAGCGCATAACTTTGGAAAACCATCGCACAATCCCTAGATTTAGGGAGCAATGTATTTGCAAACTCTTTATTTATGAATAAGTTTCCATAAGTTATATCTTCTAAACCTGCAATCATTCTTAATGTAGTGGACTTACCACATCCAGAAGGACCAACAAAGACGATGAATTCTTTTTCTTTAATCTCAAGGTTAAAATCATAGACGGCTTGAACATGATTTGGATAGATCTTGTTAACGTGTTCTAAAACAATAAAGGCGTCACCTTTATATGGTTTAATGTGTTGAATGTTTTCGTTTTGTTTTTTAACAAGTTCTTTATGGTAAAGTTCTTTTTTCTTGTTTAAAGCAATTTTCTTATTTTTTTCTTCTTTAGAAATTTTCATGATTAAAGCCTCTAATTAATATGATTATATCATATCTAATTAAATTGTAATAAATTTTTAAAAATACTATATTATAGATATGGATTATTCATTAGTAAGATTTATAGGTAGACACAGAGATGGTTATTTCTCTTTTTCTGGATCAGGTTTTGAATTGTCCGTTCAATCTTTAGATAAGAAAAGCGAACTTACCATTGTGCTCGATAGTCACATTAATGAACACGATGAACAATTTATTAATGTCTATATTGATGATGTTTTTTATTCTAAAGAAAGGCTGATTGAAGGAATAAACGAAATCAAACTTTCGATAGAATCAAGTAATAAAAAAATATGTATTATAAAAGTCAATGAAGTTTACCTATCCTCTTTAATTTTAAAAGACATTATTTGTGGCGGTATTAGAGTGAAATCACCGCAAAAATCGAATAAAAAGTGTATTTGTTTCTTTGGCGATTCCTTAACATGTGGTTATGGTTTAGATGATTTTCATGGAACTGGCTTTACAGTGAAAAGCGAAGATTTTTCCAAGTCGTTTGCTTATTTAACTGCCTCTCAATTAGATATGGATTATTATGTTGTTGCTAGATCCGGAATATCGTTAGCTCTACCGATTTATCAAACCAAATTATTTAAAGATATATATGACACTGTCGATACACTTAACAAATATGACAAAGTTGATAAATATGATTATGCTGTTATTAATTTAGGGACAAACGACTCTAACGCGCTCGACTTAATCCCCTCGGCGGAAAAAGCGTTTCATTTAGAAATGTTCAAAAAAGAGTATATCTCGTTAGTAAATAAAATTATTAGTGATAACCCTAATATAAAACTTCTTATTTGTTACCAAAAAGAACATATGAACGATGAGATAGTTAATAAGATTTTTGATATATATAACTTAGTTAAAAATAAATATAGTAATCCTATAGAGCTGGTTGAATTCACCCCAAATACTGATGGGGCGAATTTTCATCCATATTATTTAACCCATATTGAAAATTCAAAAAAACTTATAAAGGCAATCACAAAAATAAATAAATAATTTAATTTATTTGTAAAATAACTTCTTAAGAATATACAATTAAAATATGAAGACAATAATCTACACTTATCCCGGGGTTATTTTGTCGTACAAAAATTAAAGGAGATCTATTTATGAAAAACACAAACGCATTCAGAACAAGAGCAAAAGACGAGATCGTTAAACTTGAGAAAGACACTTATGGTAGAGATGTCACTCACGAGGAAATCGAAATCGTCTTTTTAACTTATGTAATGGGTTATATTAAAGGTTTATTTGTTGTTGTAAGAAATACCGAAGGTAGAATCTATGAAATATCTTCTAATCCAGTCAACAACAAACTTTATATCGATGTTTATCGTAAAGAAGGAACAAAAGTTGTTTCTCTTTAATTAGGTACTAGTTTATGAAAACTGAAAATATTCGTAATGTCGTTATTTTAGGACATAAGGGCAGTGGTAAGACCACTTTAGTGGAATCACTTGCTTTTACCTCTAAATTAATTCCAGAAAAAGGAAGTATTGAAGCAAAAAATACTTTATCTGACTATACGAGTGATGAACAAAAAAGAGGTAGTTCAATTCAAACCTCAATCATCCCTCTAGAATATGATGGTTACAGAGTAAACTTAATTGATGTTCCTGGTAATGATGACTTCGTAGGTGAAGCTATCGGAGTAACCGGAGTAGTTAAAGGAGCTATTTTAGTTATCGATGCCTCAGTAGGTGTACAAGTTGGCACGATCAAGCATTACAACATGCTTAAGAAGAAAGGTATCCCAACCTTCATCTTTGTTAATAAGATGGATAAGGAAGATGTCGACTTTGAATTAATATTAGAAGAAATTAGAAGTGAGCTTGGTAAAGAAGTTATTTCCTTCTGTTATCCACTTGGACATGAACATAACTTCGATGGCTTTGCTAATGCGGTTGATTTAAAAGCACATATCTATAACGGCAAAGAATGTGTTGAAGCAGAAATCTATCCCGATAAAAGAGCGAAGATTTTAGAACTTAACAACACGATCGTTGAAGAAGTTGCTAAAACCGATGATGCTTTACTTGAAAAATTCTTTAATGGAGAACAATTCTCTCAAGAAGAAATTAGATCATCTTTACGTAAAGGTGTTCTTTCTGGTGAACTCACTCCTCTTATCGTTGGTAGTGCATCCAAAAACATCGGTTCACAAACCTTATTAAATATGCTTATTTCTTATCTACCTTCTCCAAGTGATTTAAAACCACTTGAAGCAACTGATGAAGAAGGTAAAGAAATAACTGTACCAACAAGTGTTGATGCTCCATTATCAGCTTATGTATTTAAAACAGTAGTTGATCCATATGTTGGAGTTATTAACATCGTTAAAGTTTGTTCAGGTACTTTAAAAGTAGGAGATGAAGTATTTGTTAATGATGGAGTTCAAAAGATTGGTGCTTTATCATCCATGTGCGGTAAAAAGATGACTGCGATTAATGAATTAATTGCTGGTGATATTGGGGCGATCACTAAACTTGATAAAGTGATTACTGGTAACACCTTATCATCTCCAAAAAATATCGTTAAATATAAACCAGTTAAATATCCAACTGCCGTTATCTTTAAAGCAATAGTTTTAAAGAATAAGAATGATGAAAATAAACTTGGTCCAGCTTTAGCGAAGATTCAACTTGAAAATCCTGAATTTGAAATTAGAAGAAATAATGAAACTAAACAACTTTTAGTTGGTGGTGTTTCTGATTCATATTTAGCCTATGTCATAGAAAAATTAAAGAATCTTTATAAGATTGATTTAGTCACTGAACAACCAAAGATCGTTTACCGTGAATCAATCAAAGTCACTGGTGAAGGTGATGGTCGATACATCAAACAATCCGGTGGTAGTGGTTTCTATGGTGTGGTTAAGATGAGATTTGAACCCGCTAAAGAAAATGAATTTGCCGAAGAAGTATTCGGTGGAGCAGTTCCAAAGAATTATTTCCCAGCTGTTGAAAAAGGATTCTTTGAAGCTCTTAACTCTGGCTTACTTGCTGGCTTCCCAGTCATTGGGGTTAAAGGTGTCTTAGTAGATGGAAAATATCATCCAGTGGACTCCAATGAGCAAGCTTTCAAAATGGCGGGAATTTTAGCCTTTAAAGACGCCTACATGAAATGTAAGCCAATCATCTTAGAACCAATTGTTAGAATATTTGTCAATATTGAATCCAAATTTACTGGTAATGTCTTATCAGATTTGAATTCTCGTCGCGCGAAGATTCAAAACATTGAAGAAAAAGATCATAACATTCAAGAGATCGAAGCTCTTATCCCTGAAGCTGAGATTATTGATTATGCAACTCAGTTAAAATCACTTACTCAAGCAAGCGGATTCTTCAATCGTGAATTCTATGGATATGAAGAAATACCTGAATATCTAAAAGATGCAGTTATTAGGGATAATAAACTAATCTAAACTAACAATATAATTC
>Ga0256404_1002506_pt1 | contig 40457 bp, 34 predicted proteins | sample RumenRJG_01DNA_FD_185990 | JGI IMG/M metagenome (GOLD analysis project Ga0256404, IMG submission 185990) | Bovine rumen microbial communities from Lethbridge, Alberta, Canada - RJG_01 | ecosystem: Host-associated > Mammals > Digestive system > Stomach > Rumen | place: Canada: Alberta | collected...
TTCCTTCTTAAGGCCGGTCATGAGGTTTCGGATATAGAAGTTGGTGACATTGTACATGTTATTGGCACAAAGGGACGCCCTGTCAGCGTAGGAGAACGGGATATCGTTTTTATGGATGTCAATGCATTCGACGTGGTACATTCGCGCACGATCCTTTCTTGGGGCTGTGCAGAGCAGCTGTGCCATTTTGTAGCTATATATAAGTATACCACACCGAACATATATTCGCAAACATATGTTTTGTCTCGCCGCCCGCGTATTCGCGAGAACAGGAAAAACTACGTCAACAGACCGCATTCATCTCGCCGCCTACAGAGGCGGGAGTCTTCTACGGAAACATGATAAAATATCCCGGGGAAGCAGCCCCGGGACAAGGAAAAGACACTAATTGATTTTAGCTCCGCTCATGATCATGCGGCGGCTGAGTTCTACACAGAAATCCAGGACCATTTCAAATGGCCGGGACTGGTAACGTGCAGGTTGGGTACTTTTTTGACTCATTGTCGGAAATGCCTTTCAAAAAAAGCATGGTTGTGAGATCTCTTCTCATCATATCATAAAAGAAACATAAAATATTTAAGGAGGATGAATCATGAATGCAAATATCACAAAGCGCAATGAACTTCTGGCGCAGAAGGTGATCAGGGGGCTGGAATCCCGAAATATGACCGGTTATTATGCTGCGGACAAAGAGGCGGCTCTGAAGCAGGCGCTCGATCTGATCCCGGAGGGGAGCACAGTGACGATGGGCGGTGCTATGAGTGTGCATGAGATCGGACTTGTGAAGGCCCTGACCGAGGGAAACTATAATTTTATCGACAGAGACGCCGTAGAGGACAAACGCGCGGCTATGCTGGCTGCCTATGATGCCGATTTCTATCTGATGAGCGCAAATGCGATGACTGAGGACGGAATCCTTGTCAATATCGACGGCAACTCAAACAGAGTTTCTGCTTTGGCGCAGGGTCCACGCAAGGTGATCGTGATCGCGGGCATGAACAAGGTATGTGATGATGTGGACGGCGCTATGAAGAGGGCGAGAAATGTCGCTGCTCCGATCAACGCGCAGAGATTCGGGCTGAATACGCCCTGCGCGAAGACAGGTTCCTGCATGAACTGCAAATCACCTGACACGATCTGCTGCCAGTTTCTCATTACGCGCTTTTCCAGACATCACGGAAGGATTCATGTGATCCTCGTGAATGACAATCTGGGGTTCTGAGCCGGCATTAACAAATGTCCGGATATCCAGTATAATTATTGTCAGATAGTTTTTTTCACTGTTTTACGACCGATCCGGATATCGGAGAAAGGAGCGGCAAATGGGGTTATTTGATAAGAAATATTGCGACTTCTGCGGAGGCAAGATCGGCCTTTTGGGCAACAGGAAACTGGAAGACGGCAACATGTGTAAGGAGTGCGCTTCCAAACTCTCGCCCTGGTTCAGCGAGAGGCGGCACAGCACGAAAGCGGAGATCGCGGAGCAGCTCGCCTATCGCGAAGAGAATAAGAACGCGGTCAGGAATTTTACGACCACGCGGTCCATCGGGAATTATATGAAACTGCTGCTTGATGAGAACCATCAGAAGTTTATTGTGACCAGCGCGAGCAATCTGGAAAAAGCCAATCCTGATGTCCTGGATTTCTCCCAGGCAGCCGGCTGTTCTCTGGAGATCAAGGAGAGCCGCACCGAACTTAAGACTAAGGATAAGGAAGGCCATTTTATCAGCTACAATCCGCCGCGCTATGAGTATTCCTACAATTTCTTCGCCAGAATTGATGTGAACAGTCCCTATTTTGACGATATCAATTACTCCATCAGCAACGGCTATGTCAAGGTCGGCGAGCGGCCGATGACCGGCGTACAGAGTAACTGGCGGGTGAGCTCGACTTTTGTTGGGATCAACAATGAGAATAAGTATTACGAGAATCTGAATCTCGGAAATGAGATCAAGGAAGCAGTAGATTACATGCAGAGAGCCGCGAGGGGTGAAGCAGCAGGCGGAGCCGGAACAGTGCCTTCCCAGCCGGCACAGGAACAGCCTCAGAGAGGGCCTGTCACCTGTCCTTACTGCGGGGCGACGACAACGCCGGACGCAAACGGCTGCTGTGAGTACTGCGGAAGTAAACTCATCTGAATCCGGGAGGGCAGCCTGTAAGGAGCCTGGGAGGAACTGTAATGCCAAGGAATATTCGCATCTGCGATATAGGAACAAAGATACTGGAATTTTTTCTGGTCACCAGCACTGCGCTGGTGATCAGTGCAATTTGGTTCGGACCGATCACCCGCAAATGGGACTTTCTCGCTAACCCCGCCGCATGGCTTGCAGCAGGCATAGCGATCTTTCTGATCGAGTTCGCATTGTTTTGGGTCGGGATCATCCTGGTCTACACGTCTTCTTTGCAGCTGGGCTTTAAAAAGAGGGTCATCGGCGCGGTCTGCGGCTGGATCCCTTTTATAAATCTGTTTATGCTGGTCGGGATCATCAGGACATGCAGGGAAGAAGTGGCATTGGAACGGAGCCTCGCTCTGCGGGATAAAAAAAGAGCAGGGCAGCAGATCTGTAAGACAAAATACCCGCTCCTTTTAGTACACGGCGTGTTCTTTCGGGATTTTGACCATTTCAACTACTGGGGCCGTATCCCTGCGGAACTTGAGAAAAACGGCGCGACGATCTATTACGGAGAGCACAACAGCGCGGCTGCTGTAAACGACAGCGCGCTGGAACTGGAGAAGAGGATCAGGGAAATAGTAGAACAGACGGGGTGCGGCAAGGTCAATATCATCGCCCACTCCAAAGGGGGACTTGACTCACGCACTGCGATTGCGACGACATCTGCAAAACAGTACGTGGCTTCCCTGACTACCATTAACACGCCCCACAGAGGGTGCGAATTCGCGGACTACCTGCTGGATGAGATCCCCGAGAAGCAGCAGCTGGCTATCGCGAAGCAGTACAATACGCTCGCGGCTAAACTGGGCGACAAAGATCCGGATTTTCTGGCGGCGGTTTATGACCTCACTTCACAAAAATGCCGCGAGCGCAACGAGATCATTCACGATGACCCCGATATTTTCTATCAGTCTGTCGGATCGGTCATGAACGAGGCTTCGTCGGGGCAGTTTCCTCTCAACTTTACCTATCGTCTGGTCAAGTATTTTGACGGTGAAAATGACGGTCTGGTCGGCATAGATTCCTTTAACTGGGGATCATCTCTCCAGATGGTCCGCCTGGAGAAAAAGGGCCGCGGAATCTCCCACGGAGATATGATCGACCTCAACAGAGAGAACCTGAAAGGACTGGACATCAGGGAATTCTACGTGCAGCTTGTGAGCGACCTGAGAGAGAGGGGATTCTGAACCGGGAATAAAAACAGCATAGAGCGAGCATACAATAAACAGCCCGTCACAAATAAGTGACCGGGCTGTTTTACTGTCTTTATATAGTTCCGGGATCACGCCAGCCGTCAGCGCCTCGCATCTTGAGAAGCTCCAGGGAGAGCTGCAGGCGCATGCGCAGGTCACCGCTGTTCAGGTCAAGATCAAAGAGATCGCTGATCTTATTGATCCGGTAGTACAGTGTGTTCTTATGAATATGGAGATTGGCGGCGCACAGGCCGGGATTGTTGATGTTGGTGAGGTATTCCCTCAGGGTTGCAAGGAAATCGGTCCCGTGCTTGGCGTCGTAATCGTAAATATCCTGAATGTAGGGATGGCAGAATTCTGAGAGGTCGTGGCTTTCACGCAGGAGATCCGCCATGTGCAGCAGCGTGTAATCGATATAAAACCAGATAGGCCGTGGATCGTTTATGACGCCGCGCAGCCTTCGGATGGCAGTTGTCTGATCATAAGCCTTCCGCACTTCCATAAGAGAAGAGAAAGGATTGCTCAAAATAGCGCGAAAATGATTGATCGTCAACACCTCGTCCAGCGCATCCAGTCCCTGAAAATAGGAGAATGAATTGTTAGGCCTTGGAATCAAAAGCGCCAGATTTTCATTTGTGATCCGCCAGCGGCAGTGTGGCAGGATCGCCGCCAGGTTGTGGACGAAGATCTCGTAAGTCTTCTGAGTGATCTTATCAGGACTTCCCTCGGCGTAGACCGTAAGCATGAAATAATAAGGGTGCTGCTTCCATCCCAGAAGTTTGGCCCTCCTGTCTGCTATTTCTTCAGAAACAAACCGGCCTTCAATGAGCTCCCTGAGAAGGATAGCGTGGGACGCGCCGAAGTCTGAGTGGAGATAACTGCTCCGCTGAAGAACTTGCGCGATCATATGCCGCAAAAAACGAACGAAGCGGAAGTCGTAGTCATCGAATTTCCGTCCGACCTCCTGAACCCCGATCTCAGCCACCTCGATGCCGTGAACGGTGACCAGCATATTGACCCACCAGATATCGGCGTCGGGCGCCTTGCTGTACATCATGCGGCCGGGGGCTTTTCGAAGCTGCTCATAGATCTTGTCGCGCTTCATTCGCATGAGGTTATGCTCTGTGATATTGCCCATTTCCTGCTGGTTCTGGAGGCCTTGTTCATCTTCCCCAAGATTTCCGAGGGAAATCGCCATGATCCTGTAACTGTTATCCATGACGACAATAGGGCACATAAGCATTTCCTGCGCCTTATCGACGAGGACCTGTAGGCCCGCTCCGGAACTGGCAATGCCGTAGAGGTCGTGAAGCTGTGACGTGAAGCGGTTTTCCCTCAGGAAAATATCGGAAATGATATTGAACAGATTGACCAGCGTATAGCCTGTTACAAAGAGAATATTGGTGTCCGGACTGCGGTCAGCCATTTTCAGATGATCAAACTGGATTTCATTGCCGGAAAGAATGAAGCTGCGGCCTGAACTCAGGACAGGATCGAGAGCGAAGCCTTCATTCTGCAGATAAAGGGCGTAGAGAAGGCCGTCTTCAAATTGTTCAGCGACATTGGCGGGTTTAAAAGAATAGAGCTCACAATCATTGCCCTGCAGGGCGCGGCAATCCGGGATCTCTTTTTTCAAAAGACTGTAAAACTCGCTGAACTTCATTTCATTCTCCTTGTTTGTACAATCGCACAATAAATCAAAGCAGATGGCAAGCCTGTTTAAACTGCGTCACATTGTGACCTATGCGTTAAGTATATATAATTTAAGCATATTAAGCAAGGATTCACAGTATTTGCGGGGATTTGGCGTGTTTTAGCTCAATCTTACAGATCGGCGCAATTGTTTTTTTACACAACGGCGGTTTAATGATCTGACAGTCGAATGTATCTTGTGGAATCCGTATCACGACACAAACGAAGGAGGTAAGTGTTTATGAGCATCAGACAGGACGTCTTCAAACAGCTTGCACTGCGCGCATCTCAGCTGTTCGGCAAGAGCCAGGATGAGTTGACCGAGGCAACCAGATTCGTGGAAGACTGCAACGCCAAATCCGTACAGTATTCCCAGATTACAACATTCCTTGAAGATGAATTTGACATCGAGATCCCTTACATGGAGTTCCGCCGTCAGCCCACATTCGGCGACGCAGTCCGCTATGTAGTTGAGGAGTGCCTCGGAGAGTCTTATGACGACGATGAGGAGCCCGCAGCAGTGGAAACCGCAGCAGCACCTGCTCCTGCGCCCGCGCCTGCTCCTGCAGCAGCTCCTGCGCCCGCAGTGGAAGAGACCGGCTCCGCCAAGTCCGATCACGACGACGAACTGGCTATGAGAGAGCGCTTTACACTCAAGGAGACCTTTAAGGGTGAGGAACTTGAGGCTGTTTACATGGTGGCAAGAAAGCCTACCGCTGTAGATCCCAGCGTTGACCTTGCGGCATCCGACGATCCCATGGCGAGAATGGGACAGGGATTCTGCCCTGAGTTCAAGCAGAGAACTTACGAGTGTGCTCCCGGCGTTATGTGCGACCAGGATGTCCCCGTCAAGATGAGAGACGGCGTGACCATCTACTGCGACCTCTATCGTCCCGCAGATACAACTAAGAAATATCCCGTTATCGTTTCATGGTCCTGGTTCGGCAAGAGACCCGGCGAAGGCATGAGCGAGTGGCAGATCATGGGCGTTCCGCCGCACACTGTCTCCAAGTTCGCTAAGTTTGAGTCTCCCGATCCGCTGTACTGGTGCTACAACGGCTACGTAGTAGCTAACGTCGACGTCCGCGGAGCAGGCCACTCCGAGGGCAATGTCCATATGTTCACACATCAGGACAGAGAAGACGGCTATGACTTTGTAGAGTGGGCAGCACAGCAGTGGTGGTGCAACGGCAAGGTCGGCATGTCCGGCAACTCCGGCGTCGCAATGCATCAGTGGGGCATCGCCTCCATGCAGCCTCCGCATCTTGAGTGCATCGCTCCCTGGGAGTCCACAACAGACCTGTATCGCGAGTCCTTCTACGAGGGCGGCGTTCCTGCTCTTTCCTTCAACAAGTTCATCTCCGCACAGGTCACAGGTACCGGCGGCGTAGACAGCCAGGTTGATATGGCTGTTAAGTATCCTCTTATGAACGGATACTGGGAAGACAAGAGACCTGATTTCTCCAAGGTCACATGCGCGGTTTATCAGACGGCAGGCTTCTCTCACTTCCATCTCAGAGGTTCTTTCCAGGCTTTCCGCAAGTGCAAGTCCAAGAGGAAATGGATGAGAGCCCACAGAGATTTCGAGTGGCCTGATACCTATACGCCCGAGAACCTTGAGGACCTCAAGAGATTCTATGACCGCTACCTCAAGGATATCCACAACGGCTGGGAGATGACTCCCCGCGTAAGGATCGACGTCATGGATGCATATGACTGCGATTATCAGGTGCGCAGGCCTGAGAACGAGTTCCCGCTCAAGAGAACCGAGTACAAGAAGTTCTATTTTGACGCTTCCGATTCCAAGAACCTGACCATGCACGACGCCCCTGTTGCCAAGGAAGCTGTTGTAGCATATGACGGAAATACAGAGCAGGTCGAGTTCGATATGGTATTCGATGAAGATACAGAGCTCACCGGCTACGCATATCTGCACTTGTTCGTTGCGGCCGAGTCCTACAACGACATGGATATGTTCATCAACATCCAGAAGGCGGACGCTGACGGCAACTGGATTCCGTGGTTTACACTCAATGAGCCCCACCCGGGCGCATGGGGCAAGTGCCGTATCTCCCACCGCGAGCTGAGCAAGAGCGAGTCCCAGTATATCAAGGGCCAGCTGGTGCAGCCTGTCATGGCACACAAGAGAGAACTCAAGGTGCAGCCCGGCGAGATCGTTCCCGTCGACATCGAGATCGTACCTTCTTCCAGAATCTTCCACAAGGGTGAGAAGCTCCGCGTCCAGATCGCGGGCCGCTACATCCGCGAGGGGTGGTTCGAGCCTCTGGCATGGGATACCGACAACCACGGCAGACAGCTGATCTACACAGGCGGACAGTACGAGTCCTTTATCCAGGTTCCTGTGATCCCGCCTAAGTACAGAGCAGGAGATTACGTATACAGATAATTCGTTTTGACAAAATATCGATAGTTTAAAAACCAATAATTCGGAGGGAGACGGCATGATCCTCGGCATCGGGACCGACATATTAAACGCAAATCATCTTGCTGAGTCATCGCTGTCTCCCTCCGATCCTTTTCTGAAAAAGACTTACACGGAAAGGGAGATCGCAGAGGCAATGACACACCTCGACGCGCACAGTTATTACGCCACCCGGTTTGCAGGCAAGGAAGCCGTGTTCAAGACTTTCGGAGCCCATCCCGACAGTATCAGACTTGATGAGATCGAGATCCTGGGAGACGAGAACGGTGCGCCGAAGGTGACGCTGCATGGGAGAGCGCGCAGGATGGCTGAAGCCATGGGCGCATCACATGTGCATATTTCGCTCAGCTACGATCTCCCTTTTGTTATTGCATTCGCCGTCATGGAAAAGAGAGACAATTGACCACTTATATAAAAAACGGAGAGATGAACATGAGCCTGATTGAAACTTTGATCGAAAAAGCCAAACAGAATCCCAAAAGAGTAGCACTTCCTGAGTGCGAGGCGGATAAGACACTTCTTGCTGCCCGCAGAGTTCTTGACGACGGAATCGGCACACCTGTGCTGGTCAATGATCCCGCCGTGATCAGAGAGACCGCTGAGAGAGTCGGCGTTTCCCTCGAGGGCATGGAGATTGTGGACATTACGGATGAGGCGGCCCGCGACGCTGTGATTGCCCGCTATATGCAGTATCCCAAGCTGATGCTGTCCGAAAAAGGATGCAAGCGCAAGATGAAGAACCCCATGTACTACGCGATGATCATGGAAGCGGCCGGCGATGTGGACTGCACATTCTGCGGACATGTCAATACGACAGGCGATGTGCTGATCGCTGCACAGCAGACCATCGGCATGCAGGACGGCGTGGACGTCCCTTCCATCTTCGCTCTTACAGAGATCCCCGGATTCGAGGGACCTGAGGGCAACAAGATCGCTCTGGCTGACTGCGGTCTCAACGCGGAGCCCGCTCCCGATGAACTGGCATCTATCGCCATCGCTACCTGCGACAACATCAAGGCTCTGATGGGCTGGGAGCCCAGATGCGCTTTTCTGAGCTTCTCCACTCTCGGCAGCGGAACAGCTTCCAGCGTTGACAAGATCAACGAGGCGATCCGAATCGCCCAGGAGAGAAGGCCCGATCTCGCTATCGACGGCGAATTCCAGCTCGACGCGGCTATTATCCCCGCTGTCGCTGAAAAGAAGATCAAGAGGGAGAGCAAGGTTGCGGGTAAGGCCAATATCCTTATCTTCCCCGAGCTCAACGCTGCCAACATCGGCATCAAGATGATCCAGATCTTCGGCAAGGGCAAGGGATACGGACACACTCTGTCCGGCTTCTACAAGCCCGTAGCGGATTCCTCCCGCGGTTCTTCCGTAGAGGAGATCGTCGGCGATATCGCCATGGTAGTTATTGCGGCACAGTGACTGACCGGAACCTGATCATAACAGCATAAAAACGGATTAAAGGAGAAATAAAGTGGCACATCGTATTTTTACACTGAGTCCCGGATCCACATCCACCAAGCTCGCGGTATTTGACGGGACAGAGCAGGTTTTTAAAGCAAACGTTCAGCATGACCCCGCTGTCCTCAAGACCTTCGCAAGAGTCAGCGAGCAGAAGCCCTACAGAGTAGACACTATTCTGGGCCTTCTCAAAGAAAACAATATCGACATCGCCAGCATGGACGCCTTCGCGGCTTATTCCGGCGGCCTTGTCTCTACGCCCGGCGGAATCTTCCCGGTAAACGACAAGATCCTCGAGGACTGCTCCTCCGGAAGACTGATGGAGCATCCCGCGATTCTCGGCGCTCAGATCATCGGCGACTTCGCTGAGAAGACCGGCAAGCCCGCATTTCTGGTAAATCCTCCGGATGTCGACGAGTTTGACGACGTAGCCAGAGTCTGCGGCATCAAGGGCATCTACAGAGAGTCCCACGTACATGTTCTCAACCAGAAGGAAGTGGCTATGCGCGCCGCGGCTGAGCTTGGAAAGAAGTATGAGGACTGCTGCTTCGTAGTCTGCCATGTAGGCGGCGGACTCTCCATCACAGCCCAGAAATACGGAAGGATCGTGGACGGCAACGATGTACTCAACGGCGACGGTCCCATGGCTCCCAACCGCTCCGGTTACGTGCCGCTTCTTCCTGTTATCAAAATGTGCTTCTCCGGCAAGTACACAGAGGATGACATGAAGAAGAAGGTGAGTAAGACCGGCGGACTTATTTCCCTTCTCGGCACCGACAATATGCTCGAGATCAAGAAGCGCATTGAAGAAGGTGATAAGTGGGCGAAACTGGTCTATGAGAATTTTGCCTATCAGCTGGCAAAATATATCGGATCCTATGCCTGCGTCATGGAGGGCAAGGTCGACGCTATCGTCATGACCGGCGGCGTCTCCAACGACAAGGATTTCATCGAGAATATCCGCAAGTACGCGGGCTGGATCGCTCCTCTGATCGCTTACGGCGGAGACTTTGAGATGGAAGCGCTCGCTTCCGGCGCGATCCGCGCACTGGACGGCGTAGAAGAGACCAAGGAATACACAGGTGTTCCGGTATGGAACGGCTTCCCGTTTGAATACAAAGACTAAGGTGAAATTATGGCTAGAAGACAAAGACAGCGGCTGTGCCCGGAGATCACAGATCCCGAGCTGAGGGGATTTCTGGATATGGTTCCCTCGATCCGCAGATTCCAGCACCAGGTGCTGGAGGCGCAGACCATAAAAGGCGAACAGATGCTCATCGCACTTGAGGGGAGAGAGGTGCAGGTATTCCTGCACCGCGCCCGCTCCGCGGGAAGGCCGGTCGTCTATGAACTCCACGGAGGCGGTTTTGTGCTGGGAGAGGCGAGACGGGACGACGCGATCTGCAGTGAGATCTGTGAACTTGCGGATGTCAATGTGATCGGCGTCGACTACAGACTGAGCCCCGAGTTTCCTTTTCCCGCGCCGCTGGATGATCTGTGCGACCTGATCCGCTATTTTGCGCAAAATGGACAACAGTATGGGATAGACGGAAACTCTGTCGGCCTGATCGGCTTCTCCGGAGGCGCCACACTGGCTGCCGCCGCGGCAATCCGCAGCGCGGCAGGGGAAATTCCGGCCCTGAAGGGCGTTGTGCTTCATTATCCTTATCTGGATTCTGTGCACATGCCTTCAGAAAAGGAACACTTTGACTGTGATATGGATCCCGCGGTTATGTCGGCTTTTACAAAGCTCTATTCCAAAGAAGAAGAGAGAAGTATACCGCTGGTATCCCCGGTCTGTGCGTCAGCGGAGGAACTTAATAACTTCGCGCCGACCATGGTGATCCCGGCTGAGAAGGACGCGCTCAGGAAAGAGGGACTTCTTTTCGCTGACAAGCTCCGGGAGGCGGGAGCTGCCGTTTACTGCAAAGTCATGCCTGACGTGCACCACGGGTACATTGAAGATGCCGGCAACATGGAATTCTTCAATACAGTGACGCTTGAAGATACAAAGAAAACGCTCAACCCTTACTTTACAGCATGGGCGGAAGCCGCCGTAAGACTTTCAGCAGGCTTTCTGGACAGAAGATTCCGCGGAGAGGCAGAGTTATGACACCAATGCAGTTTTTCAGATGGAACATTGTGACAAATGTTCTGATGGCACTCTCCATCAATACGGCAGCCACGATCCTGGCCGGAGGCGACACGCTGGCCGGCTGGGTAACGGGGTGCTGCTGCGCATTTACGATCAACACGATCGCTGCGATCATTATTCCCGTCGGTAAGATCGGCAAGTGGTTCGCGGAGGATATCTGCCACACCAAAGCCGGGACTTTCCCTGAAATGCTCGCGCGCAATTTCATAATTAACGCGATCTATGTCACGATCGTCAGCTTCTGTATGGCCCTGATCCATGTCGGACTGGCTCCGAATCTGATCAGCACCTGGCTCAGCACTTACTTCCAGCTTCATCTGGTGGGACTGATCACAGGAATTGTGATCGAGAAGCCTGTGGCTGCGCTGTTCAGATAATGATCGACCCGGGTGTGCATGCAGTTGTCTGAGTAAGAGCTTATGACAAAGCTGCAGATTCCGGTAATCTGCGGCTTTTTCTATTGTGTGAATACACAATAGAAATGGCGGAATCAGTGCAGTGTTTGAACTGTGGAACATTGTGATTTTTTCGCCAAAAAGCTATTGTTTATATAGTTAAGCAGGTATTTAAAGGAAATACAGTACCTTTGTACAGTATTTTGACAAGTTATATATCATAAACCATTTGTTGTGTTATGACACAATAAAGGGCTTGTTAAATTTACGCAAAAATTCAGATTTCCCTTTAAGACTTTTGCTTAATAAATCTACCATTGTTCAATTTCAGAAAGGGGAAAGACATGGAACAGAAAAAGGTTACAGGTATTAGCAAATACCTTCCCGCGTTCGGCGTAAAGGGCTGGGGAATCGCACTGATGGGAATGGCGTTCTACTATTTCTATCAGGGACCTCTTCACTTCGCGATCAACTTCTATTACGGCTACTTTGAGGCACTGTACGGATGGACAAACTCTCAGCTGGCAGCGGCGATCACGATCGGACAGCTCGTCGGCGTCGCAGGTATTTTCATCTGGGGTCCTTTGAACAAAAACTGGGTTCCAAGAAGGTTGCGATCATCGGTCTTTTAGGCGGCGCGATCTCCACTATGTTCTTCGCGTTTGCACCCAGCATTCCTACCTTCTATCTGTCAGTTATCCTGTTCTGCTTCTTCGCGGTCGCTTATTCCCAGATCGCAGTTGCGACATTCGCTGCAAACTGGTTCCCCCGCACCCGCGGTATGTACATGGGCATGGCCACAATGGGTCTGACCATCGGTAATGCAACTGTCACTCTGGTCACCAGCAAGATGGTTCCCGTGTATGGCGTTAAGGTCACTCTGATCATGTGGTCAACACTGATGGTCATCGTAGCGATCCTTGTAGCTCTCTTTGCCAAGAACAACCCTGAGGAAGCTGGCGCATGGCCGGATAACGACCGCAGCGTCTCCATGGAAGAACTCATGGCAGAAGCAAAGGCTGCTGAAGAGTACAAAAAGCATTCTCCCTGGACTGTTTCCGCAGTTCTTCGCTGCAAATATACATGGACTATCGCCATTGGCTGGGGCCTTTGCATGATGTGCGCAGGCGGTTTCCTCGGACAGCTGGTTCCCACACTGGCTTCCTTCGGACATGATCCGGCTTTCGGTATCATGCTCCTCACTTCCCTGTGGCCCACAGGTATCATCGGAAACTGGCTCGGCGGCGTCGCGGACAACAGCTTCGGAACCCGTACAGCATCCATCATCTTTGTGTGCTTTGAGATTGCGGCCTGCATCGGCCTGATCATGGCAGGTTCCAACCCTGTAGTTGCAACACTCTGCACCGGTACTTTCATGGCAGCTATGTCCGCGTTCTCCAACGTTACTGTTTCCATGGTAACGAACGTGTTCGGCCGTCAGGACTTCGAGAATGCATGGCCTGTCGTCTCCGTACCTTTCAAGATCATCGAGAGCTTCGGCGTTCTGCTCATCTCCATGGTCGCAGCCAAGAGTTCCTTCTCCGGATCCTATGTCTCCATGATCGTACTTCTGATCGTAGCCATCGTCCTGATGCTGATGACTACTACCAAGCAGATCGGCAGCCAGATCCACGAGGAAAAACTGCATCCTCATATTTTGAATAAGTAAACTGCCGGCCATCCGGCTAAGTGAAAAACGACTGTTCCTTTCCGTGCGCCGCGCGGGAAGGGGCAGTCGTTTTTATGTGCGCCGCATGTATTTGCAAATGAGCCGGTTCCCATGTATGCTTATTGACAAAGGGCCTTCTTAAGGTAAAAGATCGCGAAAGGCTCAAAGGAGTACATATGACGGATTATGAGTTAATAAAGGCGCAGGCAGAGGCTATCATCGGGACAGAACCGCACTATGTGTCTGCTCTGTCCAATATCTCAGCGCTGATCTATGAATCGCTGGACTGCCTCAACTGGGCGGGATTCTATCTGATGGACAGAGGATGTCTTCTGGTGGGTCCCTTTCAGGGAAAGACCGCCTGCATTCGGATCGAGATTGGAAAGGGCGTATGCGGCACAGCGGTGAAGGAAGAGAAGATTCAGCGTGTGGCAGACGTGCACGCTTTCCCGGGCCACATCGCCTGCGACTCGGCTTCCAATTCCGAGATCGTGCTGCCTGTCCGCAGCGGCGGCAGGATAGTCGGAGTGCTGGATATCGACAGCCCCGAACTGAACCGGTTCAGCGAGGAAGATGAGAAGGGGCTTGCGAACCTTGTCAAATGCATTGGCGACAAGGTGGATTTTGACGGACTGCGCGGATGAGAAATGACAGTATAGAGAATGCGAATACGGATCGGGAAGCTGTAAATCCGATCACTGAGGGAGTGATCTGGAAGCAGCTTCTTCTGTATTTTGCCCCTCTTTTGGGAGCGTCCTTTCTGCAGCTTCTCTACAACACTGCAGATACGATCATTGTAGGCCGCTTTGTCGGCAAAACAGCGCTGACCGCAGTTGGCGGCTCCGCGGGACAGATCTATGCGATGGTGACGGAATTCATGATCGGTGTTTCAGGAGGTGCGGGAGTGATCCTGTCCCAGGCATACGGGGCGAAGAACGAAAAGCTTCTGGACGACGGCCTCCACAACGCGGTCGCATTGGCGCTTGTGCTGGGAACTGTATTTATGACAGCAGGACTGATCGTGTCCGGGCCGGTTCTAAGGCTCGCGGGAGCGCCGCAGGAGACCATGAAGGAGTCGGTATTATACCTGAGGATCGTCCTGTGCGGCCTGATTTCGAACGCGCTCTACAATATGGGCGCGAGCGCGCTGCGGGCAGTTGGAGATTCCAAAAGACCTTTCCGGTTTCTGTTATTCTGCAGCGTGCTGAACATCACGTTGGATCTTTTATTTGTAGCCGGATTGGGACTCGGGATCGGCGGAGCCGCGCTGGCTACGATCCTGAGCCAGACGCTCAGCGCAGGCTTAGTCCTGCGCACATTGATTCGGGGGACCGGAAGGGAACTATTGCCATGCCTTGATCTGCGCGTTCTCCGCCTGAAGAGGGATATGGCCCTGAAAATGCTGCGCCTCGGCCTGCCGCTGGGGTTCGAGACACTGATGTACACTTTTTCCTGTGTCGTGCTGACTTCCGCTGTCAATACCTTCGGCACGGATACCGTTGCGGCTTATGCGGGATTTGTCCGCATTGAGTCCTTTTACTGGATGCTGGAAGTGGCTTTGTCGGTATCCATCACAACTTTTGTGGGGCAGAATCTCGGAGCCGGAAGGATGGATCGTGTGCACAGAGTCGTCAGACAGGGCGCGGTATTGATGTATATGTTCATGGGGACGACCATTGCGATCATGTATACAGGTTGTCCGATCTGGCTCGGACTCTTCACCGCAGATACAGGCGTAATAGGAATCGGCGTTGATATGATGCGGTATCTCCTGCCTTTCTATATTTTGTACGTGCCGAGCGGAGTGTTCTTCGCGGCGCTTCGGGGGATGGGAGAGTCGCTTCGCCCGACGATCATCACCTTTCTCGGCGTCTGCGTCCTGAGGATCTTATGGGTGGCGTTTGTCTTTCCGGCCCATCCGACGATACGGGCGCTGCTTTTCTGTTTCCCCGTATCCTGGACAGTGACATCGATCACCTATTTGGTATACTATTTAAGTTTTATGAGAAAAAGAGCCCCTGTTTACTGATCCCCGGGGAAATTCACTGCGTGCGCAAAAAATCGGAGATCGCTATGCTGATCAGACCCCGGCAGTCCGAGCCGTAGTGGCCTGTCTCAAATTCCCGATAGACGGCTTTGGATCCGGGAATGAGGCAGAGCGCGTCATAGAGAGGCGAACAGTTCAGTCCGGGAGGCGCGTAGCGGTCCCTCGATCCGCCGATCATGAGGGTCGGAATGCGGGAGAGAGCGGGCGCCAGGTTTACCAGTGAGAATCCCTTGGAGTTCAAGTAAATCTCACTGATCAGCTGTTCGGAGGAGACGCCCGAAAGGTAAGAGGCGTGGCTGTCCAGAAAGTCCTTTACGATATAGGAGGTCATGATCGATTCGTCGTCCCAGATGGGAAGCCTTCCGATATCACAGGGAAACATCAGGATAAGGGATCTTGTTTTCGGATGCGCAGCCGCCGTGTGCGCGGCGACAAATCCGCCCATGCTGTGACCGAAAACGGAGACGGTGTCCGGATCAATGGTGTCAAGATAATAATAAGCGGTCTCAGCGTCCTCCAGAGCATGCTCAAGGCTGTAGATCCCTTCGCTTCCGCAGGTGCCGCTGAAGGACAGGCACAATACCCTGTACCCGTCAAAACACAGCATTTCCGCGAGATCTTCATTTTTGTCGGTTCCCGGAACGCCGGGCAGAAAGAGAAAAGAGCCTTTGCCTGCATTCCTTTCATCGGGTTCAAACAGTATGCACTCAAGTTTTCCCTGGCGGCCGTTTATATAAATTTTTTTTCGCATGATACAGTTCCTCTGACCTATTGCGTGATCTTATGGTATTATACCACGATTTATTTTTAACAGTGGACACTGCGGGCGTCTTGCGTATATGATGTTGTCAAGATTAAGGACAGCCGGCAAGACTCGGCCGGAGCGATAAACTACAGGAAACAAAGACTTGCAACGGAGGCTTAAAAGCAATGAATAATAAGGCACTTGTTACAATGGGACTGATCGCCGCAATGCTCATGACGGGATGCGCGGGAAAGACAGGCACGGGAACACAGACAGACGCGGCGCAGGCCGAGACAGCGCAGACTGAAGCGACTGCAGCAGAAGCGAAGACTGAGACAGACGCCGAAGCGGTTCAGGAAACTGTCACTGCGGAACTGGTAAAGTATGACAGCGCGGATGGATGGAGCACGACCTATGATAAGAGTATTTTCGAAGTGGCTGAAGACGACGGTACCAGCTTCACTTATACCGGTAAGGCCGACGGAGTCAATCGGATTCACGTGAATTATTATCCCGGCGAGATGCCTGACGAGGTTCTGTATGATGTCATGGCGGACGCGAACGGACTGCCGGAACACACAAGAACCGAGGGATATTTTGGCTCGGGAACGGACGTATGGTCAATAAGGACCAGCATGGCGTCAAGCGTCATAGAAAATGCGACCGAAGACTATATCGCGGTCGAGAGAAACGGCGGCACACTGCTTCTGCAGATAATAACGAGCAAACAGGCGGATGAAACGACGGGAATGAGTGTTTCCGACGCGCTTTCAGCGGTCATCGACAGCTTCGAACTGAAAGATCAGCAGCCGCAGACTTACAGCGCAAATGTCCCCGGCAAATATGTGGCGCAGGTCAAAGACCAGATCGACGGCCAGGAAGTCACAGCAGAGTATTATGTACAGTTTAATGAGGACCACACCGGAGTGATCCATATGCAGGATGAAATCCCGGTCATCTGGTACAGCCGCGAAGGCAAGGTCCTCGACGCACAGACCGGCGAACAGATTTATGAGTATGCCGTAGAAGGCGACATGCTTTATCTCACAGACACTGCGGCTGAAAACGCGGAAGCGATCGAGTTTACTAAAGAAGCAGGGGCTGAGACCGCATCTTCTGTAGACTATTGAATACTATCTGGAGAATGAGAATAACGGCAGACCGATCATCCTGGCGGGCTTTTCGCAGGGATCTGATATGGTCTACAGACTGATGGAGGAATATTTTGGCAGCGAGGAAATGCAGCAGAAGCTGGTGGCAGCCTACGCTATCGGATGGGCCTGCACAGAGGATATAGTGAACGAGTATCCCCAGATAAGACCCGCGCAGAAGCGGAAAGATCAAGGGTGAATCTGAGCAGTTATGCAGCTGCTATATCGATGAGGAGCGCGGAGTTCTTAAGGTCACGGATGTGAATCCCGCGGAGTATCCCGCGATGCTCGATATTCTGCCTGAGGGATCTTATCATCTTTACGATTACCAGTTCTTCTTTAAGAATCTTCAGGAGAATGTGAAGCACAGAGTCGAGCTTTACATGGAGCAGGCGGCTGCGGCTGAGCAGGCAGCCTGATGAAGCAAGTTCTTCGATGATATTTATTGAATGAAGGAGGTAAGCGGGATGAAGCCGGAAGAGTTTATAAGGATACTGGCGCAGGCGGCACGTCTTAAGATCACGACGCGTCACTGCTATACAGAGGAGGACCGCAAGGAGAGTGTCGCGGATCACAGCTGGAGGATCGCGCTGATGGCTATGCTGCTGAGCGGAGTTGATGAGTACCGTGACCTTGATATGGATAAGGTTATCCGAATGTGCCTGATCCACGATCTGGGTGAATCTTTCACAGGTGACATCCCTACTTTTGAGAAGTCCGGGAATGACGCGGATGTGGAAGACGATCTTTTCTACCAGTGGGTGAACACCTTTCCCGAGCCTCAGCGCGCGGAGTGGACCGGACTTCTTGCGGAGATGGAAGCGCTGGAGACCAAAGAAGCAAAGCTGTATAAGGCTTTGGACAAATTGGAAGCGCTGATCTCCCACAACGAGTCAGACATCAGTACCTGGCTTCCTCTTGAATATGATCTGCAGTTTACCTACGGACAGGAGAATATGCGGTTCTCTCCGTATCTTACACAAGTACGTGCCTTGGTCGATGACTGGTCCAGGGAGAAAATTGAACAGGAGAGCTGACTTTTATATGGCGGCGCCCTTCAGGCTTTGATCGGCCTGAGGGCGCTTCTTTTGTGCGGTAAGCCGTCAGATAATTCGTGGATTAAGAACTCTTGTTCGATACAAGGGTGATGTGTTATATTTATTGAGTGTTACTGGCTGATCAGGAACCTGGAGGAACGTTTTGAACTTGTCGGAGCTTACGGCTTACGCCGAAGAAAAATATCATATCCGCGAGGAACAGAAGTGGGATGATTTCCGCAGTTTCTCGGTTCTGACCGATCCTGAGACAAGAAAGTGGGTCGCTCTTATGATGCGCCAGTGGGACTATGAGACGGGAAACGAGCTCTGCAGATGTGATATCAAGTGTGGAAGGCAGATCCTGACGCAAATCAATGTTACTTATGTGACGAACGCGTTCAGGATGAGGGGAGAGAAATGGGCCGGCGTCATCTTTGATGACCGGACAGAGCCGGAGGTCGTATTCAAACTGTTGGATGAGGCTATACGGATCGGCAGAGCGGGCAGCTATACAGTCGTATTGGAGGAGCGGGATAAAGAGGAGAGTTCAGGTGCCGGAGGAAGAGTTTTCAGAGACACACTGCTCCCGCTGGAAGCTATGCGTGGCAATTATGATAAGAGCCGCTTTCGTGAGAAGAAGGAAGAGAACAGAAAGATCGGGCTGCAGACGCATGTCAGCCGGAATAATGAATCCCGTTCGATCCCGGCCAGGCTCCTCGAGATGATGCAGCTCTATGAGTACAGGAGCAGCTCTTTCGAGGACAAATGCAGGAACTTCGTCCGTCAGGGGAAGTTCATGGAGGACTATGAGGATGACGCGCCCTGGAACAGTGAAGTGAAGCGGTATTTTGCCACCTATCATGATCTGAACCTGAATCAGCTGAGGGGATATTTTGCCTGGCGGACAAGGGTGAGGAGAGGAGAGTTTCACCCGATCACGATGTCCCTGGCGTACATGTATATCTACGAACTGCTCAACATGATCGGAGTAAAGACGCCTCAGGATGCCATCCGGAAAATGAGGGAGTTTGAAAAGGGCTTTTTGGACAGCGGGATCGGGGACAGGTCCATGAGAGAGAACCTGCACCGCTGGATCATAGAGTTCTCGGTGCTGAGCAGTTCCACGACTGAGGAGGTTCTGTCCCTGATCGATCCGGTTCTGATTGAAAGGGACCGGCAGTTAATGGTACTTCGCAAGCCGTCAGAGCACTCTGACGAAGAGATGTTCGAGGCCCTTAATATCCTGACCGGCGGCAAAACAGAGAAGTCCTCCGCAGTTCTGAAAGAGAGTGAGAGGGGGATCCACCTGTTTGCGGAAGTATGGAGATATATGGCGGAACACTATGACGATCTCGGGTGGGATATCTTTGACGCCTGTTTTGGCAAGATGCGGCAGTTTCCCTGGCATCCGCTGGCAAATGCGGTCTATATGGACAGGGAAAACCGGGAGGATACAGAGTATAAGGTGACGGAGTGCCGGAAGTTTGTGTACAAAAACGGCGAGTGGTCTGAGTACAAGTACGACGAGCTGTATTTTGACAAATACCGGATACACGCGATTGTACATGAGGCGGACAGACAGATCCGCAGATACCTAAAGACCGGGCACTACCTTCGGGAGAAGAAAGGCGAAGAGTGGATCACCCCCTATGTGGAGGCGGTGATCGAGGCGGATAAAGCGGCGGCAGAAGAGGCAGCGAAGCCGAAGATCATAATAGACCTCTCCGGGCTTGATAAGATCAGACTGGATGCGCAGATCACCCGGGACAGCCTGCTGACGGAGGATGAGATGAGGGAGCAGGCGCCGGAGCCTGAACAGATATCGGAATTGATTTCGGAGCAGACTCCGGATCCTGCTCCCCGGCAGGAGGAACAGTCCGCTCAACTGATGACGCAGGCAGCAACAGAGTCCTCCAAGGGAGAGGAAAAACCTGCCGCAATAGAAATTCCCTCACTGGACGACACGCAGGCGCAGATCCTTCTTTCTGTCATGCGCGGCGAGCCGGTGGCGGGATTGATCAGGGAGAAAGCGCTCATGCCTTCCGTGGTCACGGATGCGATCAATGAGGCGCTCTTTGACGAGATCGGAGACAATGTCCTCACCTGCGAAGGGGATGAGATCACACTGGTCGAGGACTACAGGGAAGACTTGGAACTTGTACTTGAAGGAGATAATTAATGGCGGAGAGAAAGAAGAAAGTGCCGAAGCGGATCGCGCAGACGGTGATCGGATCACTCAAGGGCGGCGTGGTTCCGAGGATCGGCCTACCTTATATAACAGTGGGGAGAAAGAGTGAGATCGAGGCACTGCTCCACGATGTGGATATCATCGGGGAGGGCGGCGCGTCGTTTCGTTTTATTGTCGGAAGATACGGATCCGGCAAGAGTTTTCTCATACAGACTATCCGAAATTATGTGATGGACAGAGGATTTATCGTCGCGGACGCGGACCTTTCGCCGGAGAGGAGACTGCAGGGCACGAAGGGGCAGGGACTTGCCACATACAGGGAACTGATCGGTAATCTATCCACGAAGACCAAACCGGAAGGCGGCGCGCTGACGCTTGTGCTGGACCGCTGGATCAACAATGTGCAGATGGAGGCGGCGCAGGAGACAGGGCTTATGCCCGGTGACCCGGCGCTTACTAAGGCTGTGGACCAGAAGATCTACGCAGTCACTTCGGCGGTCAGTGAGATGGTCCACGGATTTGAATTTGCCCGGCTCTTGTCCATCTATTATCACGCCTATGTGGAAGGCGATGATGACAAAAAAAAGAAAGTAGTAAGGTGGTTTCGCGGCGAATATGCCCTCAAGCGTGAAGCCAAAGAGGAATTGGGCGTCAATATCATCATCTCCGATGACGACTGGTACGACTATCTGAAACTGTTCGCGACCTTTTTCCGTCTGGCGGGGTATGCCGGTCTCATGATCATGATCGATGAGCTGGTCAATATCTACAAGATCCCGAACAGCATTACGCGCCAGTACAATTATGAGAAGATGCTGACTATGTACAACGACACGCTTCAGGGCAAGGCGCGATATCTGGGAATCATCATGGGCGCTACACCTCAGGCATTGGAGGACAAGCGGCGAGGGATCTACAGCTACGAGGCGCTGCGTTCCCGGCTCGCGGAGGGGAAATTCTCCAGACCCGGCGCCAGAGATCTTTTGGCACCGGTAATCCGGCTGGAGCCGCTCACCGCGGAGGAAATGCTGGTCCTGTGCGAGAAACTGGCGGATATTCACGCGGATCTCTACGGCTATCCGAGAAAACTCACCACGCAGGACCTCATTCCCTTTATCAAACTGGAGTACGGGCGGATCGGCGCGGATCAGAATATCACGCCCAGAGAGGTGATCCGGGATTTCATTGAGCTTTTAGATATCCTGTACCAGAATCCGGATATGGACATCAAAGAGCTGATGCAGTCCGACGGATTTACTTATGCCAAGTCGGAGGCGGTCTCTGACAAGACGGCAAAGAATTACGCGGAGTTTGAGATCTGATCCGGTAAGATACCATGCGGATCTCATATATGAAAGAGGAACCGGTTTATGGATGTTTTCTATCGTTATGCTCCCTTCATACAGGATTATATATTCCGGTCGGGCTGGAAGACCCTGCGCGGCGTGCAGAACGCGGCGGGAGAGGCGATCTTCGGAACTGATGACAATGTCCTGCTGACGGCGTCCACCGCGTCCGGCAAGACGGAAGCGGCGTTTTTTCCTATTTTGACACTGCTGGATGAGGAGCCCGCCCGAAGTGTGGGAGTGCTCTATATCGCACCGCTCAAGGCCCTGATCAATGATCAGTTCGGGCGGCTGAATGAACTGTGCGAGGAGGCCGGGATCCCGGTATACCGCTGGCACGGCGATGTGTCTCAGTCGCAGAAGAGAAAACTCTTAAGGAAGCCTTCGGGGATCCTGCAGATCACGCCGGAGTCCCTGGAGTCGCTGATGATCAACAAACACATGGAGATCCCGTCGCTGTTCGGCGACCTCCGATTCATCGTCATCGACGAGATCCACTCTCTGCTGCGGGGAGACCGCGGGATGCAGACATTCTGCCTGATCGAGCGGATGTGCCTGCTGGCAGGTTGTGATCCAAGGAGGATCGGTCTGTCCGCGACCATAGGAAATCCCGAACTGGCGGGTGAGTTTCTTGCATCCGGCAGCACAAGACCCACGATCATTCCGAAATTTGACGGCGGCAAGGAAATGTGGCGCCTGTCCATGGAGCATTTCTACAACACGGATCCCCAGGCAGATGAGGACAAGGAGATCACTGTCAGGACGCCTGAAGAGGAAGAGCCGACGGACACCGCGCCGAAAGCGGCGGATCCGGGGATGGGCTATATTTTCGAACATACGCGGGGCAAAAAATGCCTTGTATTTACGAATTCCCGCGAGGAGTGTGAATCCGTCTGCCAGTGCCTTCGCCAGTACTGCGAGGCCAATCATGAGCCGGAGCGTTTTCTGATCCACCACGGCAATCTCTCGGCCTCTTACAGGGAGAGCGCGGAGATGGAAATGAAGGACGACGACTCGATGATGAGCGTCTGTGCCACGGCGACTCTGGAACTGGGTATCGATATCGGGAAGCTTGAGCGCGCCTTTCACATTGACGCGCCCTTTACGGTGTCCGGCTTCCTGCAGAGGCTGGGACGTACCGGGCGCAGAGGCGAGCCCTCGGAGATGTGGTTTGTGATGCGGGAGGACCATGCGGAAGCCAGAGCGATGCTGCCTGACCTGATCCCGTGGTATATGATCCAGGGAATAGCGCTGGTGCAGCTCTATATTGAGGACCGGTTCGTGGAACCTCCCAGAATGGACCGGCTGCCCTACAGTCTTTTGTATCACCAGACTATGAGCACCCTGGCTTCCTGCGGTGAGATGACGGCGGGAGAACTGGCTTCAAGGGTGCTGCCGCTGGCCTGCTTCCACAGGATCACCACCGACGATTACAGGCTGCTGTTAAGGCACCTGCTGGAAATCGACCACATTAACCGCACGGAGAACGGCGGACTGGTGGTCGGGATCACAGGGGAGCGGATCACGAATAATTACAAGTTTTACGCGGTTTTTCAGGAGAACATCGAGTATAAGGTGCACGCCGGTTCTGAGGAACTGGGCACGATCGTTAAGCCGCCGCCGGTCGGGGACAAAATAGCGATCGCCGGCCGCGTCTGGGTCGTAGAGGATGTGGATCACAAAAAACGGGAAGTCTACTGCGCTCTGGTAAAGGGCAATATCCCTGCCTATTTCGGCGATGTGGCGGGAGATATTCACACCAGGATCCTGGAAAGAATGTTCGGAGTGCTCAGCGAGGACAAGGATTATCCCTATCTGATGCGCCATGCCGCCGCGAGACTGCAGGACGCCCGGGGCACATTCTATAAAGCCGGAATGGAAGGCAGGTACCTGATCCATCTGGGCGGGAAGATGTGGGCTTTGTTTCCGTGGCTTGGCAGTTACGCCTTCCTGGCGCTGGAGAGATTTCTCAAGATCCGCTGCGGCAGGAGGCTGGGCCTTAAGGGACTAAGTCCCTCCAGACCTTACTATATGCAGTTTACGATGACCGTATCCGAGGAGGAGTTCTATAAGATCACTGCCGAGGAGGCTGAGTCGGAATTCGATCCGCTGGAGCTCGTCTATCCCGGGGAAGTCCCGGTCTTTGAAAAGTACGACGAATTTGTGCCGCCGGAACTTGTGCGGAAGGGATTTGCGTACGGCGTGCTGGACATAGAGGGTATGAAGAAGAGAGTACTGCAGTGGAGCAGGTGATCGTGTCATAAGGGGATTCAAGCGTCTTTTTGGAGCAAATAGGTGCTCCAAAGGGACGCTTTTTTTGTATAATAAGGACGTGCATTATTCAATTTAAGGAGATACCGAAATGACATTAAGAGAACTGGGAATCGGGAAGTCTGCCATTATTGAGACGGTGGGCGGCACCGGAGCCCTGCGGCAGCATTTTCTTGATATGGGAGTGATCCCCGGCGCGGAAGTGACGGTGCTCAAATACGCCCCTCTGGGGGATCCCGTGGAGATACAGATCCACGGCTATTCCCTTACATTGCGTCTTGATGACGCGGCCAAGATCGGAGTGAAGCCGATCGTAAAAAAGACCCCGGAAGAGGAAAAGGAAGTCAAGCACAAAAAGACTCCCCATCCCGGCCTTGGAGAAGAAGGGATCTATCACCCGAAGGGAAGCGGAGATCCGCTGCCTAAGGGCACTATTTTGACTTTTGCGCTTGTAGGAAATCAGAACAGCGGCAAGACTACCCTTTTTAACGCACTGACCGGGGCGAGACAGCACGTGGGAAATTTCCCGGGAGTTACGGTGGACCGCAAGGACGGCGTGATACTCGGACACGAAGATACTCTGATCACGGATCTTCCGGGCATCTATTCCATGTCCCCCTACTCTAAAGAGGAACTGGTATCGAGAGATTTCGTCCTCAATGAAAAACCGAAGGCGATCATCAACATCGTGGACGCGACCAATATCGAGAGGAATCTGTACCTGACTATGCAGCTTCTGGAGATGGACGTGCCGGTTGTTGTCGCTCTCAACATGATGGACGAAGTCAATGAGAATGGCGGCGTGATCGATATTAACGCGATGGAAGCGTTCCTCGGGACACCGGTAGTGCCCATATCCGCGGCGAAGAACCAGGGTATCGAGGAACTCGTGAACCACGCGATCCACATCGCGAAATATCAGGAGAAGCCCACAAGACAGGACTTCTGCGACCAGAATGACCACGGAGGCGCAGTTCACAGGTGCCTGCACGCGGTAATGCATTTGATCGAGGACCATGCGGCCGCAGCGGGAATTCCTCTCCGTTTCGCGGCGAGCAAGGCCATTGAGGGGGATGAACTGGTCATCGGAAAGCTTGGTCTGGATGCCAATGAGATGGAACTTCTGGGCCATCTTACGCTGCAGATGGAAAAGGAGCGCGGCCTGGACAAGACGGCAGCCATCGCGGACATGCGCTTTGACTATATAATGAAAGCGTGCGATGCCTGCGTGATCAAGCCCAAGGTAAATAAAGGCAGTGAGAAGAGCGCGAAGATCGACCGCATTCTTACCGGCAAGTATACCGCGATCCCTATGTTTATCCTGATCATGGGAGGAGTATGTTTCCTCACTTTCAATGTGATCGGACTGTTTTTCCAGGAACTGCTGGAGGCAGGGATCGCAGCGCTCACTGATATGGTGGACAAAGCGCTGACTGCAGCCAACGTCAGTGTGGTGCTGCACGGACTGATCATAGACGGAATTTTTGAAGGTGTGGGGAGCGTTCTGAGTTTCCTGCCGATCATCATCACAATGTTTTTCTTCCTGTCCATGCTGGAGGACAGCGGTTATATAGCGAGAGTCGCCTTTGTCATGGATAAGATCCTGCGCAAGATCGGTCTGTCGGGGCGAAGCATTGTTCCCATGCTGATCGGTTTCGGCTGTACGGTGCCGGCGGTTATGTCTACAAGGACACTGCCCAGCGAACGCGACAGAAAAATGACGATCCTGCTGACGCCTTTTATGAGCTGCACGGCGAAGCTCCCGATCTACGCATTCTTCGTGGACGCGTTTTTCCCCAGATACAAGGCGCTGATCATGATAGGCCTTTATGTGCTGGGGATCATCGCAGGGATACTGGCGGCCCTGCTGTTTAAAAACACTGCCTTTAAGGGAGAGGCGGTCCCGTTTGTGATGGAACTGCCCAACTACCGCCTGCCGAGTCTCAGAAATGTGCTGCAGCTTCTGTGGGAGAAGTCCAAGGACTTCCTGCAGAGAGCGTTCAGCGTGATCCTTCTGGCTACGATCATTGTGTGGTTCCTGCAGAGTTTTGACTTCAGGCTTTATCTGGTCGAGAATTCCCAGGACAGCATTCTCGCGACGATAGCCGGCGTGATCTCGCCGCTGTTTGTACCGCTGGGTCTCGGAGACTGGAAGATCGTGACCTCCCTGATCAGCGGCTTTATGGCAAAAGAGAGCGTAGTCTCGGTCCTGGAGATCCTGTACGGCGCCCAGGGCGGCGTAAAAGCTGCCATGACGCCCCTTGCGGCCGCAACGCTCCTGGTCTTCAGCCTTCTCTATACACCCTGTGTTGCTGCGATCGCTTCTATACGCAGGGAACTGGGATCCAGATGGGGGCTGCGCGTCGTCGTATGGCAGTGCGCGGTAGCATGGGTCGCGGCTCTCTTAGTGAGATTGATCGGAATGATGATAGGCTTTGCATAATGTGATATACTTCTAATTGAATGAGCGTTAATTTCTGAACAGGAGATGACTATGGTTAAAACGATCATTAATGAAGAGGTGATATTATCTTATCCCGACGGTTTTGAGGAGATGGACAGGGCGCAGCTCAAGGAAGCGTTTCTTGACGATAATCCGAACCGATGGGGGATCAAGGACGAGAAGAGACACATGATGATCACGGTTCTCTGGAACCGCACAAATCTGCTCTCCGCTATGATCACGGGGCCCGCGGCTGTAGCGGACAGCGCCGAACGCAAAATGAGGACATCGCTCAATAAGAGCAGTTACAAGTGCGGCGGCTTCGAGCACAAGAAGGTCAGCGGACGCAATGCGAACGGTTTTACCTACGAGTACGTTCTCGAGGGGGCGCCTCAGATCGGCGAAGTGCTGGTTTTCCAGAATGTAAACTGTTTTTACATGCTCTACGCGTACGCCCTCAAAGAGAACCGGAAAGCGGCGCGCGTGGTCATAGACGCGATCGAGAACTCGATCAGTTTCACAAATGATAAGAAATAGCAGATCCTGATGAAAGGGGGCACGCGCGATGGGATTTTTTTTCCGGAAAGATGATAAGAAGAGTGAAGGATCGGGCGGCGGCCGCTCTTTTGCCAAATCCTACGACAAGGAGAAGACCAAACCCGCGATCCGCTGCAGTATCTGCACAGGCGAACAGGTCGCCGGCTTTCTCAACAAGCGCTCGGGGCAGTTCGAGGAGATCGCGCTGATCCGCAGTCCTAAGGATCTTGAGGAGTTCAAGAAGACTTACGGCATAGCCGGAGACGTGGAGAAGTTCTATTAAACACAACAGACAGAGGAACAATAAAAAAGCGGTTTTGAAGAATCTCTTCGAAACCGCTTTTATTATGCTGCTCAGTCATAGAATCCCATCTCGTCTTCAAGGATCGTGTAGTAGAGGTTTTCCATCTGAATGATCTCTTCCGCATAGGGATCCCAGAGATCATTCCAGGCCTGATAATCAGGATCATCTCTGTGGTCGGGGAGATCCGTGTTTTCCGCAAGATAATCTCCCAGATAGGTGGTCATTCTCCTTGAACCGCTCAGATTGAGGTGATCGCCGCAGTCATGTGTGTCCGCGTTCCAGTCCATCTCGATCTTATCACGGTCGTAATTGGCGTCCAGATAATCTACACCGAGTTCCTCGGCGATGTCTGCCAGAGTGTTGTGGATAGAAATGGAATTATAACACACGGGAGAAGGCGCACTGTAGATTACAAAGTAAATGCCCTTGCGGCGGCACAGATCCACAGTTTTCTTCAAAACTTCCACATAGAGATCATTTACCCAATGCCGCTCCGTGCTGTCCCAGTCGTAGTATTCGCCTCCTGTGTAACCGTCGTGACCGTCGTTTACCAAAAAACCTTTGAAATAGTGTCTTATGCTGCGCGGTTTCCAGTATTTGAGCCATACATAATGGAAGCGCAGAAATGGAAATTCGGTCTTGAGGGATTCCGACAAAAGCGATGAGGGAAATTCAAAATCTTCTGAGGCGAAGAACAGATTGTGCCCTTCATAGAGCACGACCTTGATCGGCTGTGTCTTCAGAGCAGTCCTAAGGGCAAAATAGCTCTCGATCGGAGTCTGCAGGTCCTGTCCGAGGTTATAGGAAGTATATCCGTAGTCTCTGTACAGTTCCATGGGCGCCAGCGAGGTGGTGCTGAGGCTGTCTCCGATATTGAGAATATTAATCTGATCTTTCTGCTCCAGACCAAATGCGGCCAACCGCGCATTGCGGTCATAAATAAACTTTTTTTCAAACCAATAGCCGCCATCAAACAGTATGCTGAAGATCTTCAGCAGTACCACGAGGACCAACAGAAATCCGGCTATTCTTACAATTGCTTTTCGCTGCATATTTTAATCGTTTTTTTTGAAACACTGACAAATTGGCATAATATTGAACTTTAGCACAATTTACAGGGCTTTTCAATCTTTTGTTTCTCTTTTGGAACGCCTGATAAAACTGTAGAGCATAGCAGGTCTGCCGACGGAACCCTTTTCAAGGCCCTGTTCGGTGATCCGGCCGGCAGTTTCATATTCACGCTTAATGGTTCGCCGGAAATTGCCGACGTCAAGAGAACGGTCCAGGATCGCCTCGTGGATGATCCGCAATTCGGTCAGTGTAAAGGAGTCCGGATCTTCCAGGAACCCGAAAGCCAGATCCGTGTAATCGAGTTTTCCGCGCATGCGCTGCACAGCAGTCCGGATGATCCCGGCGTGATCAAAAGCAAGATCGCTTCCGGTGATCAGTTCTCCGTCAGGGCCCGTCAGGACCATTTCCTCAAAAGAGCGGGATTCCAAGGCTTCCGGCTGTTCCCCGACGCTCTCCCCCGTGATCCCGCCGATTGAAAAGAGAGCGGCTTCTTCTGCGCCGGCACCTGCGTTAAAATGCAGTTTTCCCGGGGAAACAGTGGCGAGATAGGCGATGGAGATAACTCTGGTCCTGGGATCGCGATCCACTGCGGAAAAAGTGTAGAGTTGTTCCAAGTGGACGTTTTCAACGCCGGCTTCCTCCCTGATCCTGCGGGCGGCCGCTTCATCCGCGGACTCGTCCATTCGAAGGAAGCCGCCGGGAATCGCCCATTTTCCCAGATAGGGATGCTCGTTTCTCCTGATCAGCAGAAGGCGGAGTTTTCTGTCCGACACTGTGAAGATCAGTATGTCCACCGTCACGGAGGGGTGCTCGAACTGAGACGGATCATATTCCTGCAGATATTGCTGTTCTGACTGCATGCTGTGCGCCTGTCCTTTTCAAAATGTGAGTGTCACCGCCGGTTTTGCCATCCGACAGATAAAGCGTTTCAAAACGCTGCGCAAGGCTGCCGGTGTCGATGCCCGCGTATTCATTCAGATGCGTGATCATCACAGAAGAGCGGTATCGGTTTGCGGTGCCGCGGGAACCGCGGTCGAAATCCTTTCGGATCCTTTCAGCGAGTAGATTCACATCCATCATACCATATCGAAGATTACCCTGAAAACGGTTTTGGGTGTTCGTGGCATCCGGCCTTATACCCGGGAAGACCGATGCCAACTGCCGCTCTGTGATCTCGTCTTCCATAGGGCCGTCTCCGTGCCTTGTGAGGTAGGAACGTGTTACATAACAGATTTCGACATCCGCGCCGCGGAATATGCGCTCCACGGACTCAGTAACCCTGGCAGAGCCTGTTGTGGAAGGAGTGGTGAATTCCTGCCCCTCGAGGGAGTTGCCGTCGAGCAGCAGGCCCTGGGCGTTCTCAAACAGGACTGTCTGATAGTGCCTCAGATAATCGTCCTCCCGAAGAGGGCAGAGAAGCAGCATGGATTCGCAGTCCTGCTCGAAGTGACAGAGCAGTTCATCCCGGAAAAAGCAGTCCGCAGCATTAAGACCCCGGATCCTCTCTGCGAAATAACCATCCCGCAGTCCGCGCAGATAGAGGATCCGGTCCTCTCTGCTCATTTTGGCAAATGCGCCCAGGGAGATGCCGTATCCTTTGCGATAGCGAAGTACAGTCTCCCAGATTCCGAAACCGCAGCTGTTGTGGAGCCCGTTCTTTTCTGAAAACAGCTGATTTGTCAGCATATCCCAGGGGGTGGAGAACCGGCAGCGGGGATTTATGTATGCCTCCGGCGCTTCGTGTACCGCACTGAGAGCGCTGTACTCCCGCATGAATTCCATCGGATTTACCATGAACTGTTCGTCGAAGTAACTCGCGGCACCCCTGAAGGATGCCGCGCCGAAGTGTTTGAACACATGCCGGCGGCCGTCCGCCAGCTCCACGGTATGACCGCGCTGAGGGCCTCCATTGGTCAGAACGTTGATCGTATTGAACTTTCCTGCGGCCCGGGCTCCGAAGTAATCTGCTGCCAGTCCCTTTCCCTCATCCCCGTAATTAGCTCCGATGATCAGCTTAATGTTCTGCATGACTCCTCCTTTATCTCAGTTTACCAGCTTGCCGTGCCCATTCCGCTGAACAGGCCAAAGAACCCGCCGGGTTTTCGGCCGGCTTCTGTGCTGCCGTCCGGTATATCGTCACCGCGCGGCATTTCGCTGATCCCGCACTCCTCAAGGCACTCCAGGATCGTGCGGGGCAGTTCGTCCAGTGTGGAGACGCGCAGCCGCTTTTTCAACAGACGCCCGAAACTGTGCCGGATCTGACCGGCGTATCGCCTGTAACAGTCCCCTGGGTCATCAATAGCTACATGGAAGATCTCAAATTTTTCCAGCGCGCGCAGGTACAGTTCCCGGGTCTCTACATCTCCCTGAAGACAGTCGCCGGTCAGCTGTTCCAGACGGCTTCCGGGAAGATAGGGGTTGAGCGGTTCATCGCCTAAAGTGATGATGATGCCTTTCCTTCCTCTTTTCCAGCAGTCCAGAGCGGTGTGGTGCAGCCCCATGTACCAGGCAGCTGTGTAGGATTCGAAACTGTTTCCGCCGCCGCCGCGCTCGAACCATATTTTGTCCAGGTGCTCCGCAATCCGGATGTCCGACTCAAACTGGGAGATCTGGATCGGTCCGCGGTCATAGGACAGATCGCCAATCCCCATGACCATGAATTCCACGTCTTTGTACTTGTCCAGGATATTCTGCATGATCACACCAAGGGAAGAAGCTGTCTTCAGCAGCGCTCCGCCCATAGATCCCGTGACGTCCAGCGCCAGGATCACCGGCACTGTGTCAGGGTGCTCATCGCTGTCGCAGCACTCCCGTATCACCTTGTAGGGGCTCAGATCCGGGTCCAGCCCTCTTGCCCGGTACATGTCCTGCGCGCCGCGCATTCCGGAAGTATCAATATGTCCGTCGGTCCTGACCGTTCTTCCCATTCCCGCCGAATATCTGGCAAAATCCTCTCTTCTCCAATATCCTCCGCCCATCGTGAACCTCCTTATCATTCAGATTTTGTCAAAACAGTGAACCGTCTTTCAGAAACTGGCCGCTCAGAAGAAAAGGTCTTCGCCGTTTTCGGCATCTGTGACGCCGTCCTCAGTGTCCTTCTCCTCCTCAAACAGGCCTCCGAACAGATCATCAAATCCGCCGCCTTTCATGAGAAGAAGAGGCATGAGCACATTCATATTTCCCATGCCGGGAGCGGCTGCTGTTCCATCCGCTGCTGCGCCCGCATTTTCGAAGAGACTGCTCATCATCATAAGTTTCATCATTCTGGTGATCCCCCCTTTGCCGCAGATGGAGGATCCGTCTCCGAACAGAGACACGATCTTGCCGTAGAACCAGGTGTTGCCCATAAACACGTGACGCTCGGGGAGGATCGTCTCCACTGCGGAGGTCTCGTAATTGATCACTTCGATGCTGTCCCTGCCGGATTTCCTTACACAGGCCGGCTTACCGCCGTTTAATATGATATCGCCCGGTTTTACCTTTACAGACGGGATCACGAAGAACAACCCGTCGCCGAAACTGAAGACCAGATTGTCGCAGTTGCGGAGCTTTCCGGATTTTATATCGTAACTCCTGTAACCCGAGGAAGTCCTGATCGCGATCCCGCAGGGAGACAGCATGCACAGTCCTTTCTGAACTCTCATGAACATTCCGTTAAACATTGTATTCATTTCTTCCGACCTCCTGTCTTTGATAAAAGTCATATTGACTATAATTAAAATACCATCCGAAGAACCTGGTGTCAATAGAATAATAGTCAAAAAGACTATAAATATTTAAGGCTATAGAAAAACCGGAAGAGAAGGAAGATAAAAATTCAGAAATTGTTTACAATAACTGAGATGCGCTTGGGATATAATAATCAGTAAGGAATCAGTAAATAGGTGATTCCGCAATTATTATTAATTCAGGAGGTATTGAGTATGGCAGTTAATCGTTTTGTGCTCAACGCAATGTCTTTCCACGGACACGGCGCGATCAATGAGATCCCCGGGATCGTAGCATCCAAGGGATTTAAGAAAGCGTTCGTAGCTTCCGATCCGGATCTGGTGAAGTTCGGTGTCACCGCGAAAGTCACGGATCTTCTTGCTAAGAACGGAATCGAATTTGAAGTTTATTCCAACATCAAGCCCAATCCCACGATCGAGAACGTCCAGGAAGGCGTTGACGCTTACAAGGCTTCCGGCGCTGACTTCATGATCACGATCGGCGGCGGCTCTTCCATGGACACCGGCAAGGGCATCGGAATCATCGTCAATAACCCCGAGTTCTACGATGTACGTTCCCTTGAGGGCGTAGCACCCACCAAGAAGCGCACAGTCTTCACGATCGCTGTTCCCACCACCGGCGGCACAGGAGCTGAGTCCACAATCAACTATGTCATCACCGACGTTGAGAAGAAGAGAAAATTTGTGTGCGTAGACCCTAACGATATCCCGGACGTGGCGGTAGTCGATCCTGACATGATGTCCTCCATGCCCAAGGGCCTTACAGCATCCACCGGTATGGACGCTCTGACTCACGCGATTGAAGGTTATACCACCAAGGGCGCATGGGAGCTTTCCGACTGCCTGGATCTTGAGGCGATCAAACTCATTGCCAAGAACCTGAGGGGGGCTGTCCAAAACGATCCCGACGGACGTGAAGGAATGGCTTTGGCACAGTATGTCACCGCCATGGCTTACTCCAACGTCGGTCTTGGAATCGCGCACTCCATGGCACATACTCTGGGCGCTGTCTATGACACACCTCACGGCGTAGCATGTGCTATGATGCTTCCGATCGTCATGGAGTTCAACAAGGACTTCACTGGTGAGAAGTATAAAGCGATCGCTGAAGCATTTGATATTGACACGACCGGAATGGATCAGGAGACCTATCGCAAGGCTGCTATTGACGCGGTTCAGCAGCTCTCTGTTGATGTCGGAATCCCTACCAAGCTTGAGAAACTTAAAGAAGAAGATCTTCCTTTCCTCTGCGAGTCTGCTGCGGCTGACGCATGCGCGCCCGGCAACCCCAGAGAGGCAACTCTGGCTGATTATGAGGCAATGTTCCGTAAACTGATGTGAACAGGAAGCAAATAGTCTCCTCAAGAGAACAGGAATCAGGCGCCCCGCTTTATGGCGGGGCGCCTGTCTGCAAGGAAGAAAATACAAAAAGACTGTTTACATATAAAAAGACACCGTATCGAATTAAACTATCTGATACGGTGTCCTGCATGCGCCTCCAGGGACTCGAACCCTGGACACCCTGATTAAGAGTCAGGTGCTCTACCAGCTGAGCTAGAAGCGCGTAGTATGGAACTTCTTAAATATGCATTTTGTGAAGCGAATGTTATTATAGTGTGTTCCGGAAGGAAATGCAAGTATTTTTTTTGTGAAAACAGAGGAAAAATGCTTGCATAGATGTGAAGCATATGGTAAATTATTCTTGCTTCAGAAAAATTAAGGCTCGTTGGTCAAGGGGTCAAGACGCCGCCCTCTCACGGCGGAATCATGGGTTCGATTCCCGTACGAGCTACTACAAACTGTCAGAGATTTCTGGCAGTTTTTTTCATATATGAGAAATCTCACTAATGAATAATGCTATCATATAAGATATACCAAAGTGCTTGAAGAAAGGTGCGTGAACAGATGAGACTATTGAGCAAAGGCTGTATTTTTATTGCAGGAATACTGTTTGCATTGCTAATGGCGGCTGTTTACACAGCAACTCTGTTTCTGGACCGGAACATTGACAATATATTCGAGAATTACGCTCACTGGTCGAGCGGCGGATATTATGCAGCGGCAATTCTGATCCTGCTGCTTGTGATCAAAGCTGCTGATGGAAGCAGAGGAAAATTTGCCTTGGACAAAAGAGTGCTTACACTGCTTATGACATTCATGGCTGTGCTAGTTGCAGTGTATCAGTACAAACTCTCGAGATGGATGCCTGTGAACATGGCGAACGACTTTCTGGTCATCAGGGAAATGGCAATCAATCTGGCAGAAGGCGGCTCGTTTCAGGATTATCTTGACTACTTTCAGGTATATCCGAACAATGTGGGGATCGCCGTGCTCCTCTCCTGGATTTACAGGGTCGTCGGGAGTTGGAGGAATGTCATTTTTACCGGTTTGCTGGCAACTGATATTGCTGCTATCGTGACCGGACTGACCGTCTATAATTCTACGAAAAATACGTGTGTCACTCTTTTGGCTTCTCTTTTGGGAGAAATTCTTATCGCAATGAACTGGAGAGCGGCGATTCCTTATACGGACAATTTTGCGCTTCTGTTCGTGTCGATCATGATCTGGGTTTATACTTCAGGTCTGGGGAGGGAGTACAAAGCTCCGCTCATAGTTGTATCGGGCATGATCGGCACATGGATCAAGGTCACAGTCCTGATCGTTTTGTTGGCACTTCTGATCGACTGTGTCCTGAGGATGATGGCAGCAAAGTCCATGTTTCCCGACGGAAAAAAAGAATGGATCAGGACACTCTGTTCACTTTTAGTGTGTTGTGCGATCTTTGCCGGCGGGACGGCTGCGGACAGGATGATCAACCGGAAGTACGCGTATGAACGGGACGGAAGTTGTGAAGTAGGGTGGCAGTACTATTTTATGATGGGACAGGATGAGACCGGACTCGGCACGGTGATAGGGCAGAAGTACAGTGAAAAGGAAAAGGAGATCGACAGTATCTATTCGACAAAAGAGGAGAGGATGTCCGCTTTCCTCGACGAAGGAATGAAGTGGTTCAGAGAAAAGGGATTTTGGGGAAATATATTTTACTTTCTGGAGAAGATTGATGTCAGCTATAATGACGGTCAGTTTAACGCGATCCAGAATTATGATGAGGATGACCTGAAAGAGAACCGATTCTACAAACTGTATATCAAAGATGCGGAGTATAATTTCATTCTTTGCGATCTCATGCAAGTGATCTGGTTTCTGGTTCTTGTGATGATCGGACTTACGTGTTTTACAGGGCTGCGATATGCTGATCCGGACTGCGTCATACATAAGATCATTATACTTGGCATGACTTTGTACATTCTGCTGTTTGAGGACAGATCCAAATATCTGTATATGTTTGTTCCCGCTTTTGTGGCACTCGCCGGTATATCTTTGGCGGACTATCTGAAAAAGAGGCAGCAGTGATTTCTGCCGTCGCGACTTGTGAAATAAAGTGTTGCCGCCGCAGTGTGGAAAATATCCCGGCGTGATGGTATCATAGAGCAGAGATTTAAACAGCGTGCCTTTGAAGGGAGGTAGCGGATATGGACAGCATTGTGATCGGCATTGCCGGAGGAACCGGATCCGGGAAATCGACATTTACGAACAGGATCAAGGAAGCGTTCGGGGATCGTGTATCCGTTGTATATTATGATAATTACTACAAGGCGCACGACGATATTCCTCTGGAAGAGAGAGCGCTGATCAATTACGATCATCCGGATTCCTTCGAGACGGATCTTCTGGTGGAGCATTTGAAGAAACTCAAGCGGGGAGAATCTATAGAGTGCCCTGTCTATGACTATACGATCCACAACAGGACGGATAAGACCATTTTGATCAAACCCGCTGAGGTCATTCTTGTCGAGGGAATTCTTGTGCTCTATGACGAACGGCTTAAGGATCTGATGAATATTAAGATCTATGTGGATGCCGACGCTGACGAGAGAATCCTTCGAAGAGTGATCCGCGACGTGAAGGAGCGCGGCAGAGACGTGGAGGGTATTGCCAAGCAGTACCTGACGACGGTCAAGCCGATGCACTATATTTTCGTGGAACCGACCAAATACAGCGCAGATCTTGTTATCAACAGCGGTCTCAACGATGTTGCTTTCGACGTGATCAAGGTCAAGATCGAAACGCTCTTAAAAGAGCAGAATCACAATTAAGAAACAACAGATCAGAGATCAAAAAAGCGCACAGGGACAGTGAGTTCTGTTCCGCTGTGCGCTTTTTATCAGCAAGACGGATCTTGGTTTTATAAAGAACAATCAACAGGAATGGTGCGAGTATGATTACCACTTTTACAGGCCCGATGCACAGCAGTAAGAGCGAAACGATGATCAAATACTACAATAAGATCTACAACAAGGACAGTATTCTTGTCTTTAAGCCCAAGGTTGATACAAGGGATGAGGGTATCATCAGGAGCAAGGGCAGCAGCAAATACATCGACGCGATCTGCATTAAAAACCTTGAGGAGATCGTGAACTATGTCAACGAAGACATTACGAATATCTTCATTGACGAGATCCAGTTCCTGACAGGGAACGTCAAGACACTGCTCAAACTCTCCATCATGGACGACATCGACATCTACTGCGCCGGTCTCAACATGACTTCGGAGCAGGAGCCCTTCGGCCTTATGCCGCAGATCCTCGCGATCAGCGACAAGATCATCAACACCTATTCTTCCTGCAACGTCTGCGGCCGCAAAGCGATCTACACCTACTATGACGGCAACAAGGAGTCGGAAGTCCTGGTAGGAGACGAGGGTTACATGTCCCTGTGCAGGAGATGCCTTCGCAGGATCCTGATCAGAAACGACGATAACAGACTGTCAAAATAGTAAAAGAGGCGTTTTTTCTTGTAAACGATTTGCGTATCGTTTAACATGTTTTTGTTGAGTAAATATAGAACTGAAATTAAGAAAGATATCATAAACAGAAAGGAATATATACTGATGAACGAGACACAGAAACAGATTATCCTCACCGGTGACCGCCCCACAGGGCGCCTTCACCTTGGCCACTATGTCGGATCCCTGAAGCGCCGCGTAGAACTTCAGAACTCCGGCAAATTCGATGAGATCAACATTCTGATCGCCGATGACCAGGCGCTGACCGACAACGCCGACAACCCCGGCAAGATCAGGGACAATATCATCAATGTGGTCCTGGATTATCTGTCTGTGGGAATTGATCCGGAAAAGACCACGATCTGTGTTCAGTCCGCGCTGCCGGCTCTTCACGCGCTGACTTTTTACTACATGAATCTGGTGACGACAGCCCGCCTTTCCCGCAATCCCACCGTGAAAGCGGAAATGCAGATGCGCGGTTTCGCGGACGAGGGACTTCCGGCCGGATTCTTTACCTATCCGGTCTCCCAGGCGGCTGATATCACAGCGTTTGACGCGACGGTAGTACCCGTAGGAGAAGACCAGTTGCCTATGCTCGAACAGACCAGAGAGATCGTACAGAAATTCAATAACACTTATGGCGAGACACTTGTCATGCCCAAAGCCATGATCCCCGAGAATGAGACTCAGCGCAGACTTCCGGGCGTAGACGGCAAGGCCAAGATGAGCAAATCCCTCGGAAACTGCATTTACCTCAGCGACACTTCCAAGACTGTCAAAAAACAGATCAACGGTAAAATGTTTACAGACCCCACGCATCTTCGTATTGAGGATCCCGGACACACAGAGGGGAATGTTGTCTTTACCTATCTGGACGCTTTCTGCACAGACGCGCATTTCGCCGAGTATCTTCCCGAGTACGCCAATCTTGAGGAGATGAAGGAACACTACCGCCGCGGCGGACTTGGAGACGGCGTCTGCAAAAAGTTCCTGATCAACGTCCTTGAGGAAGAACTGAGCCCCATCCGCGCTCAGAGAGAGAAGTGGGCGGCTGATATCGACAGTGTCTATGACATTCTCAGGGAGGGAACTCTCAGGGCGCAGGAGAGGACAAACCGCACTCTTGAGCGCGTCCGCAAATCGATGAGGATCAACTATTTTGACGACCGCGCGATCGTAAAAGAGTGGGAGGCGCTTCTGAAAGAGGCGGCACAGCCCAGAAGAAGATAACTGCGGTAAGCGGGCTGTTAAAATTGCGGTAAATAAAGGCATTTTGACTGTTTTAAGCGATATACCGCTTTAAAAGATGTTCCTGTGTCGTGTATAATGATAGAGAACAGAATAGCACTTTTTTACAGAGTGTATTTCATATTAACTATTCACAAACGCGTTTTTAAAGGAGAGGATAGGACATGGCCGAGAAAAAAGCAGCTGCGAAGGCAGCGGAAGAAAAAGCGACAAAGGCAGTCGAAGAGATCAAGGAAGCTGCTCCTGCCGTAGAGGCAGCTAAGGAAGAAGCTCCCAAGGCGGAAGCGCCTAAGGAAGAGGCTCCCAAGGCAGTGAAGAAGCCCGCAGCTAAGAAGACTGCAGCGAAGAAAGCTGCAGCTAAGACGACTAAGGCTGCAAAAGAAGAAGATTCCGAGAAGAAGGAAGAAGCTCCTAAAGCGGCGAAGAAGACCACTACCCGCAAGACCACAGCGAAGAAGGCAGCGGCTAAGGCAGATCCTGAGAAAGCTCCTGCAAAGAAGACAACTAAGAAAGCGGCGGCTAAGAAGGAAGAGGCTCCTGCAGCCGAGGAAAAGGTGGAAGTAATGAATCCCGTTGCCGAGAAGATCAAGGCCGGCGTCGGTCCTGTCATTGAGGAAGTCAAGGCAGAGGCCCCTAAGGAAGAAGCTCCCGCAGAGGAGGCCAAGGCAGAGGCTCCCGCAGTGGAAGAAGCTCCTGAGGTGACACCTCTTCCCGAACCCAGAAGAAGCATCGCGTTCATTGGCTCCGAGTGCTATCCTTTCGTAAAGACCGGCGGTCTTGGCGACGTTATGTACGCGCTTCCCAAGGCTCTGGTAGCTCAGAACTGCGACGTCAAGGTCATCCTTCCCAGATACAAATGCATTCCTCAGAAGTATCAGGAGAAGATGGTCTATCGCGGAGCATTCCATATGGACCTGTGCGCTGACGGACGCACCTACTATGTAGGTATCATGGAATACGTATGGGACGGTGTTGTCTATGATTTCATCGACAACGAGGAGTTCTTCAGCGAAGGCAAGCCTTACACGAACCTCATCGACGATATTCCGAAGTATTGCTATTTTGGCAAAGCTGCACTGGCAGCTCTCAATTACATGGACTGGATTCCGGATGTGATCCACTGCCACGACTGGCAGGCAGGCCTTGTGCCGGTTTATCTGCGCACTATGTTCGACAATACGCCGATCGCGCGCGCTAAGGTCATGATCACGATCCACAATCTGAAGTTCCAGGGTATTTACAATATCCCTACCATCAAGTACTGGTCGGGACTTCCGGATTATGTGTTCAATAAGGACGCTCTCAAGCAGGGCTATGATGACGCTAATATGTTCAAGGGCGGACTGGCTTACTCCAACATGATCACCACTGTCAGCGGAACTTATGCACAGGAGATCCAGACTCCGTTCTACGGCGAGAATCTGGATGCGCACCTGCGCTATCACTCCGCGAAGCTGCACGGTATAGTCAACGGTATCGACTATGGCATGTGGGATCCCTCTACGGACAAACTGCTGGCAGCTCCCTATGACGTAACCGACGTCATCGAGAAGAAGAAAAAGAACAAACTGGCTATGCAGGAGTCCCTTGGACTTGAGCAGGACGAGAACAAGTTTGTGATCGGACTGATCTCCCGTCTGACTGACCAGAAGGGTCTGGATCTTGTCAACGCGATCGTTCCCCAGCTGATGGATGGAAATACACAGGTCGTGGTTCTCGGAACCGGCGATGCCGTTTACGAGGATTCCTTCCGGTATTACGAGAATGCGTACAAGGGAAGCTTCTGCGCGTACATCGCTTATGACGAGAGCCTGGCACATGGCATCTATGCCGGCTCAGACGCTTTCTTCGTTCCTTCCAGGTTTGAGCCTTGCGGACTGACCCAGCTGATCGCTATGCACTACGGCACAGTGCCGATCGTTCGCGAGACCGGCGGCCTCAAGGATACGGTCGAGCCCTTCAACCAGTATACTGGAGAAGGCAACGGCTTCACATTTGACAGATATGAGTCCGGACTTCTTCTGGATGCGACCAACAGAGCTAAGACTATCTTCTTCGAATATCGCGAAGCATGGGATGAGATTGTTAAGCGCAACATGAACAAGGATGTTTCCTGGGAAGTTTCCGCGAAGCAGTATCGCCAGCTGTATGTTGAAATGACACAGTAATCAGTGCATAAAAAGAGGGGCTGTGAAAAAAGAATAGCCCCCACAAAAAGAAGGACCACAGGTTCATAAAGAGCCTGCGGTCCTTCTTTTTGTGTTAAAATTTAACTTGCGATGAAAAATAATAACAATAATTATTCTAATC